>OJCY01000400.1_pt1 | contig 11324 bp, 8 predicted proteins | sample 1592321 | NCBI WGS metagenome assembly OJCY01 (sample SAMN05416784, study PRJEB24817) | seawater metagenome | isolation source: Sea water | place: Canada:Atlantic | collected 2013-07
CAACAGCTCTCGGCCTCATTCTTACCCTTGGAGTAATCCAAATTTATCTGAGCGGTAATGAAACCTATCGTCAGACGCAGGGCCTTGCCCACGCGCAGGAAAGCACCCGATTTGTTTCCGCCGTCCTGACACCGGATTTCCGTTCAGCGGGCAGTTTCGGATGCCTCGCGGAAATGGGCAGGCCGCTTGACCAGGTTGTCGACAACCGCCTAAATGGCGGCCTAGTAGTGCCACTGGACCAGGCACTCCAGGGCTGGGAGTATACGGGAACCGGCCCAGGCGATAGCGTCACGCTGGCAAACGCCATGGCAACGCCCGGCGCCGGTAATTGGGCTTCGGGTACCGCAGGTGCAAACCTGCCTGCTGACCTTGCCGGCTCAGTGATCACCAACTCTGATGTCATTATTGTCAACGCCCTGACCTCTCTTGGTGTGCCCGTAAACTCTGCTAACCCCCAGAATGGTAACAGCATTAACTTGGCAGACAATTCTGGAGTGGAGGCCGAATCAGTTGTTCTAGCAACCCGTGGCGACTGCTCCGAAGGCGAAATGTTCCAGAAGAGCAACAACGCTAATTCCAGCTCCGTTACTATGGCCGGTGGCAATGTCAACCCGGGGAACAACGGCAATAACTTCAACCTGAATTACGACCCTCAGACCAGAGTCTACCAGTTTACGTCAATGGCTTATTACATTGGCCAGGGCACCAACGGCGAACCCGCCCTGTTCAGGCGCATGATGACACCTCTCCAGCCCCCCCAAGAACTGGTCTCCGGCGTTGAAACACTGCAAATCCTCTATGGCGAAGATACCGGTGGAACCAGCGCTGCAGATGATTATGTCCCCGCCGACGAGGTGGTCGACTGGAACACCATCGTGAGCGTTCGATTCTCGGTCATGACCCGCAGCCAGGACGAAGTTCTGGAAGAAGAGAACAATCGCAATTTTGACATGCTTGGCAGTGAAGTCTCCCAGGCAAACAACGGAGACCGACGTGTACGACTCATCTCCGTCAGCACCACCGCACTCAGGGGGAGAATGTAATGAAAGCGACCCGGAATCGAGTGAGACAGTCCATGGATAGCGTTAGCCCCCTCAATATGCGCCAGCGCGGGGCGACGTTGATTGTCGCGCTTGTCATGCTGCTGCTGATCTCCCTGCTAGCCATCGGGGGTATGCAGGGATCCGTAATGCAGGAGCGAATGGCGAGCAACGCTCACGACAGCGCAATTTCGTTTCAGGCTTCAGAAGCTGCATTACGACAAAGTGAAAACGATATCCTGAATACCCCAGGTACCCGTGTGACAGCCTTTAGCGAGGCAATGCTCGACAGTCCGTGGGAGTGGGATGGCAACAACCCTGCCCGGTCCGGCACAGGGGTCGCCGGCCCGGATGTAAGCGCACAGCCCGCCTACCACCTTGCGCGCCTTGCGGATGTGTGCCCGATCGAACCCGGACAACCCTGCTTCGAACGCTACCTGGCAACGTCAAGAGCCCAGGGTGGAAGTGACGAAGCGGTTACCGTTTTACAATCTACGGTTTTGTTACCACCAGAGTAAACGTCGGCTTGTGTTGAACTTCGCCGTCTGACAAACATCACAATGAATTGCTGACTCCAACTGGAGAGTTTGCCATGAAAACGCTCAAGAAAGCATCGCACAAGCGCTCAAGTTACTCAAAACTGGGCATTTTTAGTGCCAGCCTTTTGTTCTCAATCTGCACCATGCAATCCGCCATGGCACAGGTCAACCTGGCTCAGGTACCACTGTTTCTGAAGGAATCAGTCGATTCAAACCTGGTGTTTGTGTATGACGACTCAGGGTCCATGGCGTGGCGTTACATGCCAGACAACCTCAGTGGTAATAGCGGCAATCGATACTACTACTCCAGTCGGGTAAACAAGGTCTATTACGACCCGACAATAACCTATCAGCCTCCTTTCAAACCGGATGGCAGCTCTCGTTATCCAAATTCGAGTTACACCAACGCCTGGGTAAACGGATTTGATCAATCCGATGGGGCCGATGATCTGAGTGAATATATTCGCTTCGACAGCATCGGTAGCATTGAGGAAGGCTTTTACATGCAGTTCAACTCGTCCACGAGTTGCGATAATAATCCCCGACAAGACGACTGTTATACCCCCATTTTGCTGAACAGTGCCTCCGCCGACATCAAACAAAACTATGCAAACTGGTTTTCCTATTACAGCACGCGGACCCTGGCGGCCAAATCGGGTATTACGGAAGCCTTCTTTGATCTTCCAGACAATATCCGGGTTGGCTATGGCGCTATTAACGTCAACAACAACACTATTGATGGCGTAAACGACACAGATACCCTTGTCAGTGGAGTGCGTCCATACACAGCCGCTCGCCGCCAGCAATTTCTAACCTGGCTTCACAACAAGAGTGTAAACGGTGGCACCCCACTGAGAACGGCGCTCAGGGATGTCGGCAAGTACTATTCCCGCACGGACAATCAGGGCCCATGGGGAGAAACTCCTGGTACCAATGACAGTACCGCACACATTGAATGTCGCCAAAGCTTCTCCCTTATTATGACCGACGGTATCTGGAACGGAAGCAGCCCCTCTGTCGGAAATGTCGACAATACGCCGGGACCGTCCTACACCAACCCAGATCCCGACGGCTCCGATTTCAACTACACAGCCGTGTCGCCATTTACCGACGGGCATTCCAACACTCTGGCGGATGTTGCGATGCAGTACTGGAAAAACGATCTGCGCACAGACCTCGGTAACAAGGTCCCCGTCACATCGACCGACCCGGCATTCTGGCAGCACATGACAACCTTCACGATCGGGCTCGGCGTCACAGGCGACATCAAGGAGGCCGATGCACTTGCTGCACTCGACCCAGACAGCGGAATCAACATTAACTGGCCTGAACCCGGTTCAGATCGGAGCCCTCAGAATATCGATGACTTGCTCCATGCCGCTATCAATGGCCGCGGAGGCTACGCGAGCGCACAGAACCCGAAGGAGTTCGCCGACGAAATCAAGAATTTCCTTGGTGATGTAATTGCTCGCTCACAGACATCTGCCTCATCCGCAGCTGTCAGTTCAGCAGTCTTGCGCGCTGACTCGCTGGGCTTCTTTGCGGGCTTCCGCAGTGAAGACTGGTCCGGCACTTTGTCAGGGTTCAGCTTCGACCAGGGCAAACAGCTCTGGGATGCCGAAGAAATTCTGAGACAGACGCTCCCGACAGACCGGAAATTGATCACCCACAATGGAAGTAGCGGCGTTGACCTGGAATTCGCATCGGCCAGCTCTCTTTCTAACCTCTCGGCTGCTCAACGCGATGCGCTGAATGCCGATCCAACACTGAACGCCACTCAAGATAACCTTGGCCATAATCGACTGGCCTGGCTTCATGGCGACAATGACGCTCACGCAACTCTCCGAAGCCGGCAGGGCACTGACGCTGGAGGTAATACTGTGCTTAGGCTTCTGGGTGATGTGATCAACGCGAACCCCCAGTTCGTCGGTAAAACCAACTACGGCTTTGCTCGCCTTGGCGGTACCGAAGGTAGTAAATACGGTACGTTCCGATCTACGTCCACGTACCAGAACCGGATCGATGCTCTGTATGTGCCTGCCAACGACGGCATATTGCACGCCTTTGATGGCGAAACCGGTAAAGAGCTCTTCGGCTATATTCCATCAGAACTGCTGCTCCCCTCGGGCTCGAATACATATGCGCGCATTTCAGAGCTGATGAAGCCCAACTACAACCACAAATACTTCATGGATGGCACACCACGAGTACAGGATGCCTATATTGATAAGGACGGAAACGGTTCCGCCGAGTGGCGAACTGTGCTTTTGGGAACTATGGGCAAAGGCGGCAAAACAGTATTTGCGCTTGATATAACCGAACCAGGATCATTCTCTCCAGCAGATGATGTGTTGTGGGAGTTCCAACATCCGAATCTCGGATACGGCGTTACCGATCCGCAGATTTCCCGCCTCGACGATGGAACCTGGGTAGCCATTTTTGGAAATGGCTACAACGGGGCCAGCGGTCAATCCAGTCTGTTTGTTGTTGACCTGGAAACCGGCAACCTCGTCAAAGAACTCCAAACCGGAGCCGGTAGCGCTGCGAACTCAAACGGCCTTGCCTCCGCTACCATCACCAGTTTTCCGGAAACAGATGCCATCACCCGTTATGCCTACGCTGGCGATCTGTTAGGCAATCTTTGGCGATTCGACCTTACCGGGGGCGCTAACGGGTGGGATGCAACCAAAGTATTCACCGCTAAGAGCCCAGCGGGTAACAGCCAACCAATCACTGTTGCGCCCCGGGTCGCACTCAACCCCAACAACAATGACGAACTCGTAGCGGCGTTCGGTACCGGTAGCTTCCTGCGAAACGGTGACGAGGGTGACTATGACGTCCAGACACTGTACGCCATAAAAGACAACCTGAACGCATTTAGACTGGAACGAGATGACCTGGTGCAACAGACCATCACCAGACAGGAAGATGTCGTTGTGAATAGGGCGTCAGGGAACGGTACCAACAGCTTTACTGTTCGGGAAACCTCTAGCAACCAGTCGACAAATCAGCAAGGCTGGTACCTGGACCTTGCCTACAACTCAAACAAACAGGGAGAGCGAGTTATCAGCCGGGCTACCTTCCCGTTTGGTGTAAACCCGGATCGGGTTCGATTCACTACCGTCATCCCTGATGATGACCCCTGCGGAAGTGGACGTACCGGGTTTATTATGGATCTCAAACTGACAACCGGCGTTCCTTCTGAGACCCCCGTGTTCGACCTTAACAGCGATGGCACCTTCAACGCGGGTGATATCGTAGGCGGCTATGCTCCAAGCGGCATTCAGGTGGGTTACGGCGGTGAAAACCGTACAATCGCAACCGAAGACGGCGACGCAGAAGTGGTGATACCGGGACTGGATCCCAATAAACTCTCACCGGGAGATCCCTGTGAAGACGGACTCTGCGCCCGGTCTCTTGACTCAAGCATTGGACGACAGACTTGGGAGCAGCTTCGTTAAGAAGCTGCCTCACACCTAGAACAGTGTTCCTATCTTTTATTTGAGTAGCAGGAAAAGACTATGATTTCTCGCTTACTACCGTTTCAATTACACAGAGTTCTTGTCATCGCCGTATTCGCTCTTACAGCTATTACAAGTGGATTTCTGGCATCATCCGCTCAAGCGGATGATGAGGTTGTCGACGGCAATCCTATGTCCCTCAGAACCGTGTCTTTTGAGGGAACGGTGAATTCTGTCCATCCCGACTCTTTCATACTGATTGTTGATGATAATTCGTTCGTGCTGGAACGTGTCATTACCTTCAACGGTGCCTCATGGTCCCGGGAACAAGTCGTCCAGCGGCTCGTAGAGGGTGATCGTCTCAAGCTGGAGCTCGGAGGCGTCGCAGATCAACAAACTGGTGCTCGTCTGGTACAAAAAGTAGAAGTCCTGAACTGACCAGGCGGGAATGGCGACCACTAGTAAACTAAGAGGGATAACGATTTTGAAGACTCACTCGAACTCAGGTTTTACGTTGATCGAGATGATGATTGCGGTCGCGATCATTGCCATCATCGCAGCAATAGCGCTTCCTCTTTATCAGAGCCAGATGGAGCAAACCCGACGAACAACTGCGCAGGCAGACCTGCTAGAACTCACCCAATGGATGGAGCGTCGATACTCCAACGGTTTTGATTATCGCGATGGGGGTAATAATCCTGTTTTGCCATTCGATCAGTCGCCGCAGAACGGAGACGCGTTCTACGATATCAGCTTTGTGGGGAACGTAGCCCGGAATGCGTTTACCTTGCAGGCAGTTCCAACCGGACCTCAGACAGACGATGATTGTGGAACTCTTACGCTGGATGAGCAGGGCAATCGCGGCGCAGACCAGGCAACAGGGTGCTGGTAAACGAATATGACACGAACGATGCCATCACAATCAGACTTCGATGGCATCGATTCGCAATTCTTTAGGCATCGAGAAAACGATATTCTCCTCCCTGCCCTCAATCTCTTCGGGCACCTCGCCGCCAAGCTCCCTTAAACGCGCAATTACCTCATTGACCAGTATTTCCGGGGCAGACGCGCCAGCAGTCACGCCAATGGATTGCTTGCCCTCGAGCCACGTCGGATCTATTTGATTTGATTGGTCTATAAGATAGGCAGGCGTTCCCATGCGCTCGGCCAACTCCCGCAATCGATTGGAATTGGAACTGTTCGGCGAACCCACTACCAGCATTAGGTCACAGTCACCGGCCAACTGCTTCACAGCATCCTGACGGTTCTGCGTGGCGTAGCAGATATCGTTTTTGCGAGGACCCTGAATTTCCGGGAACTTTTCACGCAAGGCATCGATGACTCGGGCGGTGTCGTCCATGGAAAGCGTGGTTTGAGTTACATAAGACAGCCTGGACGGATCTTTCACGACCAGTTCGGCAACGTCTTTCTCGTCCTCCACAAGATAGATATCGCCACCGTTGCCATGGTCATACTGCCCCATGGTGCCTTCCACCTCTGGATGACCATGGTGGCCAATGAGGATGCATTCACGCCCATCGCGACTGTACTTCATCACCTCGAGGTGAACCTTGGTTACCAGAGGACAGGTTGCGTCGAACACCTTCAACCCCCTGCGCGCGGCTTCATTCTGCACCGCCTGGGACACACCGTGGGCACTGAAGATCACCAGCTTGTCGTCCGGCACCTCTTCCAGCTCATCCACAAAGATAGCGCCGCGGTTGCGCAGATTGTCCACCACAAATTTGTTATGCACCACTTCATGGCGCACGTAAATGGGCGCACCAAAGACATCCAGGGCACGGTTCACTATTTCGATAGCGCGGTCGACACCGGCACAGAAACCACGAGGATTAGCGAGTCGGATTTGCATAGAATTGCCCTGAGATATCAAACAAGTTTGCAGAAGCCTGCGGGAGGACCAAAATGCGTTTAGTGGGCCCGACCAACAGGCTCCACATCAATAATTTCCACTTCAAATGTCAGTGTACGCCCCGCCAGAGGGTGATTAAAGTCCACCTCGACCTGATCCCCTTCCACACGGCTAACGACGCCCGGCAACTCACTCTGACGCGCATCCGCGAATGAGATCATAACCCCCTTTTCAAGCACCATGTCCGCGCTGAACTCACTCCGCTTGAACGTTTGCACGTTACTCGGATTATGCTGCCCAAAGGCCTTTTCAGGAGGTACTTCGAAGCTATTGCGGTCGCCCGCCGTCATACCCATCAGGTAGGCCTCAAAATTTTCCGGCAGGTTCTCGTCACCAATCTCCAGTGTTGCCGGCTCTTTCTCGAAAGTGGAATCAATGATCTCACCGTCACTGAACTTCAACGCAAAATGAAGCGTAACGCGAGTGCCCTGATCTACGGGAAGTTCTTTCATCAGCGATTGTCGCTCCTGTTGTCCGCATCCGGTTCCCGGGGCTTGCGGAATATATCCAGAATCATCATACCGGCACCAATAGTGATGGCCGTATCGGCGATGTTAAAAGCGGGAAAATGGTAGCCGTTCCAGTAAAAATGCAGGAAGTCGACCACGTAGCCATGAACAACGCGGTCGTAAACGTTACCCAGCGCGCCGCCAAGGATTAATACGATGGCAATCGCCGACCAGGTTTCATGGCGCCGCAGGGATTTCAGCCATACAACCAGAACTACGCTGACCACCAGTGCCAGGGAGACAAAAAACCAGCGTTGCCAACCTGCGGCACCGGCCAGAAAGCTAAACGCCGCACCGGTGTTGTGCAGCAAGGTCAGATTGAACAGTGGCATTACCGGTACCGGGTTGCCATAGGTCAGCATGGCCGTAGCCATGGCCTTGCTCCCAAGGTCCAGCACGATAACGAGCACCGCCAGCCAGAGCCAGCGGAGCTTGGAGCCGGTTTCTTCCGTATTGGTCATTACGCTTTCCACAAGGCGACGTCCATCAGGCGAACGAGCGGGACTCGCCCTGCCCTTCCACGTTGGTCACACAACGACCACACAGGTCGCCATACTGCTCACTCTGACCGACATCGGCCCGATGATGCCAGCAGCGTTCACACTTGGCGTGTCCGGCGGGGTTTACTTTTACAAGCAATCCCTCGTGGGACGTCGGCTCCGCGTCGCCGGCGTCAGACACCGGTGCTACCGTGGCTTCCGAAGTAATCAGCACAAAGCGTAACTCTTCACCAAGGTACTGCAGATCCTTGGCAAGGTCGCCTTCGCAGTAGAGAGTCACTTCCGCACTGAGGGAACCTTTGATTTCTCCCCTGCCACGAACCTCTTCCAGGCACTTATTCACCGCTTCTTTAACGCTGTAAATACGGCTCCAGTAATCACGGCCCAGTTCGGCGTCGCCCGGCAGTGCTGTCAGGCCTTCATACCAGGTTTCGTAGAACACGGTATCGCCACGCTTACCGGGCAGGTGCTGCCAGATTTCATCGGCCGTGAAACTCAGGATCGGCGCAATCCAACGCACCAGCGCTTCCGCCACATGGAACAGGGCCGTCTGACAGGAGCGACGCTCGCGGCTGTCGGCCTGAGTGGTGTATTGCCGGTCCTTGATAATATCCAGATAGAACCCGCCCAGGGTGGCCTCGCAGAAGTTGTACACCTTCTGGTAGATGCGCAGGAACGCGTAATTCTGGTAATCCTCATGCAGCTCCGTCTGCAGCTGCAGGGCCTTGTCGACCATCCAGCGGTCCAGCGCGATCATATCCTCTGGCGCTACGGCATGCTGCTCCGGATCGAAACCGGTGAGGTTGCTGAGCAGGAAGCGAGCGGTATTCCGGATACGACGATAACCGTCCGCAGTCTGCTTGAGGATGTCCTTGGAAACCGTCATTTCACCGCTGTAGTCGGTCGCGGACACCCATAGACGCAGGATATCGGCACCCAGCTCGTTCATCACTTCCTGGGGCGCGATCACGTTGCCCAGGGACTTGGACATCTTGCGGCCCTTACCATCGACGGTGAAGCCATGAGTCAGCACCTGCTTATACGGCGCCACGCCGTTCATCGCGATGGAGGTTTTCAGGGACGACTGGAACCAGCCACGGTGCTGGTCTGAACCTTCCAGATACATATCTGCTGGGAACTGACCCAGTTCGGTGCGGGGGCGCAGCACGGATTCGTGTGTGACACCGGAATCAAACCATACGTCCAGGGTATCCAACACCTTTTCATACTGGTCGGCATCACTGCCCAGCAGCTCTGTGGTATCGATGTCGTACCAGGCGTCAATACCGCCCTTTTCGATTTCCTTCGCTGCCGCCTCAATCAGATTCTGGGTATCCGGATGCAGTTCCTGCGTTTCCTTGTGGATAAACAGTGTGATCGGCACACCCCAGGTACGCTGGCGCGAGATACACCAGTCCGGGGATTGCCTGAACATGGCCTCGATGCGGTTCTGCCCCCAGGCAGGCACCCAGCGCACACCCTTGATGGCTTCCAGGGCGTCGTCACGGAGGTTTTCCTTCTCCATGCTGATAAACCACTGAGGGGTGGCTCGGTAGATCAACGGTGTCTTGGTACGCCAGCAATGGGGGTAGCTGTGGCTGAACTTCTCCGCCCGGACCAACTTGCCCTCGCGTTCCAGAGCTGAACACACAGGGTCATCCGCCTTGTAGACGTGAACGCCAGCAAACTCACCGGCGGCCTGGGTATAGGTGCCATCGGCCTTGACCAGGCTGATGGTATCAATGCCGTAGGCCTTCCCCACTTCAAAGTCTTCCATGCCATGATCGGGGGCCGTGTGGACGGCGCCGGTACCAGCGTCGGTGGACACATGGTCGCCCAGGACCAGCGGCACCTGCTTGTCATACACCGGATGATGCAGATTCAGTTTTTCCAGCGTGGCGCCTGGTACAGTCGCCAGTACCTCATAGTTCTCAACACCCCAACGCGACATGATGCCATCCACCATGTCCGCGGCGAGGATCATACGCTCCCGTCCATGTCCGGCATCGGTCTGTACCAGGGCATATTCCAGCTCAGCGTGCAGTGAAACAGCTTGGTTGGCGGGAATGGTCCAGGGTGTCGTCGTCCAGATAACAACCGACACATCACCCTCGCCCTTGTCGGTACCAAACAGGTCGAGCACGCGCGCCTGGTCTACGACCGTGAACCGCACATCGATCTGTACTGACGTCTTGTCCTGGTACTCAACTTCGGCTTCCGCCAGTGCAGACTGACCGACCACGCTCCAGTACACCGGCTTGAACCCCCGCACCAGATGGCCTTTGGCGACTATTTTGCCCAAAGCACGCACAATGCCCGCCTCGACCTTCGGGTCCATGGTCAGGTACGGCTTTTCCCATTCACCCATCACCCCAAGGCGGATGAAATCGGCCTTCTGGCCGGCGATCTGTTTGGTAGCGTAATCACGACAGGCCTGACGGAAGGTCTTGTAATCCACCTTCACACCCGCCTTGCCAATCTCCTGCTCCACCTTGTGCTCAATTGGTAAGCCATGGCAGTCCCAGCCCGGCACATAAGGCGCGTCGTAACCCATGAAGCTGCGGGATTTGACGATCATATCCTTGAGAATTTTATTGACCGCATGACCGATATGAATGCTGCCATTGGCGTAGGGAGGGCCATCATGGAGGATGAACTTGTCCCGCCCCTCACGCTGCTTGCGCAGGTTGCCGTATACGTCAAGGTCTTGCCAGCGCTGGAGCATGTCAGGCTCGCGCTTGGCCAGATTACCGCGCATGGGAAAGGCAGTTTCAGGCAGATTCAGAGTGTGCTTGTAGTCGCTCATGGTAATGGTGCGTAGCTCAGGTTGTTAAATGTCGGTCAACGTTCGGTGGCTGAGGAGCCATGGCCTGCAATCCAAGCCCGCGCATCGTCAAAGTCACGGGCAATCTGCTCCTTGAGGTCATCCACCGAGTCGAATTTCACCTCGTCCCGCAGGGCATGGCGGAAAACCACATCAAGACGCTGGCCATAAAGTGTGCCAGCAAAGTCAAACAGGTGCACTTCCAGGGCCGGCTGCTTACCGTCCACTGTGGGGCGCAGACCGATGTTGGCTACACCGTCCAGAACACGGCCATCTTCAAGGGTAGCGCTTACCACGTAGACCCCTCGCAGCGCCGGCATATGAGGTAACAGGATGTTCGCCGTGGGCGCGCCAATCTGCCGCCCCAACTGGCGACCATAAACGACTCGCCCTCGGATGCGGTAAGGATGCCCCAGTAAATCCTCGGCGTCGTTGATCCGGTTCTCTGAAAGCACACCTCGAATTCGGGTACTGCTGACACGCTCGCCGTGCACCGTCACGGTACGGGTATTCTCCAC
>OJCY01000402.1_pt1 | contig 11298 bp, 8 predicted proteins | sample 1592321 | NCBI WGS metagenome assembly OJCY01 (sample SAMN05416784, study PRJEB24817) | seawater metagenome | isolation source: Sea water | place: Canada:Atlantic | collected 2013-07
GGGCCATTCTATCAGCGTGGTCAGGAAGGCTGGTTTTGGTATCAGGTCATTCCTGAACCTGAACAGCCTGATGAGCTGATAGAGCCGGAAACTGGTGTCGTGGAGTCCAGTCAGAGCGAACTAAAGCCCTTCAGTGCCGCATGGTTCCGAGAGCATATGCAATCGTTTATGGACAAGGCAATTGATGAGCCAACGAGTGAGAATGTCAGAGCCTATCTTTATCTTCAGCGCGTCATGATGGATAAGGGCTCACTATTTGCTGATGTTAGTCAGCAGGTGGTCATGGGCGATCCTGTTTTGGATGAAATCAGTCGCAGACCCTTGGCGACCTATGCTGCCAATCGGATGGACCGAGAAGCTGGCGCTCAACGGGATGTTGCTTTAGTTGAGGTAGCAAAACGAGCTGGCTTGTTCTTCTTCTATCGTTCGGATTGCCCTTACTGCCATGCTCAAGCGCCTATCATCGAATCCATGGCTTTGAACTACGGTTTCGAGGTGTTTGCTATTGCTGTCGATGGCTTGCCTTTACCGGGTGGAGAGTTTCCCAATTTCAAAGTCGATTCAGGACAAGCTCAATCATTGTCCGTTACGACTGTCCCTGCCGTGTTCTTAGTTGATCCGCCTAATGTCATCACTCCGATTGGCCAAGGCGCAATGAGCCTTGATGAGCTCAATAATCGAATCATTCTCGCAGCCCATCAAGCCGGTTGGATTGACGATCAAACTTACTATGCCACCAGACCTGTTCAGCCCGGCGTGTCACTCGCGATGTCAGCTCAAGAGCTTAACGAGAAAATATTACAGGACCCTGAGTTCCTTGTTCGCTATCTGCGTGCACAAGGAGGGTTATAACGATGAAAAAAGTATTCCGAGTATCGCTAATCGCCTGTGCGATTGGTTTTTCATCTATGAGCCAAGCAAGCTTGCAACAGGAGATGAACCAGTTGTTTGGTTCAATGACCAACACCACTGCGCCTGGTGTATTCGAGAGTCAGCGGCGTGGCGTTATATCTGGTGGAAGCGTTGTTGTCCGTAACAGAATCATGAACGAGAACCTCGTCTCTATGGTGCCTCCGTCATTCCAAGCCGGTTGTGGCGGCATTGATATGTTCGCTGGAAGTTTGTCATTTGTTAACGCGGATCAGTTTGTTCAATTACTTCGCTCTGTTGCTGCAAACGCCAAGGGGTACGCATTCCAATTGGCGCTCAGTGCTATGTGTGAGAAATGCTCCCAGCACATGGAGACACTGCAAAAGAAAATCCAGCAGTTGAACGAGTATTTTGGCAATTCCTGTCAAATGGCTCAGGGAGTCGTGAACGATACCCTGGCTGCTTTTGGTAAAAAGGGGCAAACAGAAGCCAGCATGTTGAGCTCACTTAAAGGGGCTGGAGACGTTTTTACCAGTTGGAGTGAATCCAATGGTAAGAACCCATATGAGAACGCTTCGAGTGTCGCGGCATCTGATGTAAACAGAACGATTAAAGGTAATTTGGTTTGGCGAGCACTGAAACGTCATTCGGCATCAAGCTGGTTTGCATCGGGGGATGACCGTTTTCTTGAAGCAGTTATGTCGGTGACGGGTTCGATCATCGTTGGTGATCTAGCTAATGCCGCTGATGGCCAAGGTAAAGCCCCGAAACTGACCAGACTGAATGGCAATAAAGTGACTATTGAGCATCTAATTCACGGCGGTAACGTCGCTATGTACCGATGTGACACAGTGACGCAAGACGGTTGTTTGAACCCGACAATCACTAACGTGACCCTAACCGGGTTATCAACTCAGGTCGAAAATTTACTTCTTGGTACAGGTTCTAGTAACGGCATTATTTTTAAATTTGCTCGAAATACAGGGGCTGCTAGCACCACCGAACAGGCTTTTATGACCTCGGCTCCCGCGAGCATTGGCGGCATGATTAGAACACTTTCTGCATTAAATGAAGGGGCTGCTAGGTCGTTTGCTTCACGAGCGGCTCCATTTATTGCTGTTGAGATGGCCCGAGCATTGGTTGAAGACATGCTCAATGCAGCTAGAAGTACCTCCGGTGTGGAAGATCATGCCTATGCGAAGTTATTAACGGAAGACCTTGAACGTGCACGTCGCCAAATCAATGAGGAGTACGCTGCGTTGCAGCGAAGATACGGCTCAGAGCAAGAATTGCTGGCGCATTTTAACCAGGTGATTCAGACCATTCGCAAACAGCGTTATTACACCGTTAAATCTACGGCGCTGGGGGAATAGATAATGTGGGAGATCTATTCCATCGGGGATTCGGCATTTTTAGAGCAGGTCTTGAACGCTGTCGCGATGATCACTGGTACAGGCGATTTTACTTCAATGGTTCGCATTGGCTTGCTCATTGGGGTATTGATGGTCTCTGTTCAGGCCTTAATGCAAGGTGGTCGTGGGATTAACTTTCAACATGTTTTAGTCTCATGGCTAGTCTTTGCAACCATGTTTGGACCCAGTACCCGAGTGAGCATTGAGGATGCGTACACGGGACAAGTTCGAGTGGTTGATAATGTGCCCATCGGTGTTGCTGCCGCAGGCAGTACGATTTCGACTGTTGGCTTTCAAATCACGCGATTGTTTGAAACGGCGTTCTCAACTCCCGCCATGACGGAATACGGCTTTGCATCCAGTTTACAGTCACTGATTAAAGTGAGAAAACAGGTGATGGATCGCTCTGGGTTGGGTGATGCAAATCGTGTCGGCGGCTCGGATATCGAGCAATCGTGGTTTAACTACATTAAAGAATGCACCTTGATTGGTATCGACATTGGCCAAAAGAACCTCGATCAGGTGCTGAGTGATCCTAACCCGATGACTGCGATTAGGTTTGATTCGCGCATTTATGGCACGCGCATCATGCTCAGTGGTAGCAGTAGCGATCTGGACTGCACCGATGCTTATAGCCAACTGAAACTCATGACAGAATCAACCTTCATTCCGAGGCTTAAACAGGTTCTGTCAGCCTCATTGGGGACTTCGTCAGCAACGGATACTGATGACGTGATCCGAAATGCACTGAATAACCTTGGTTTGGCTTCGGTTAACACCCAAGAGTACATGACCGCGTCGGTGCTTTTGCCTATTTATGAGCAAAGCGTGACGGGCAAATATATGGATGATCAAGCTTTCACCGCAGCCGTCATGGTTAACCAAGCGATTGAGCAGCGCAATACACAATGGGCGGCGGAGCAGACCCTGTTCCAAAGTATCGTTCGTCCGATGATGACGTTTTTTGAGGGGTTCATTTACGCCATCACCCCATTGATGGCCTTTGTGATTGCCCTTGGCCAAATCGGGATGCGAATGGCCGGGAAGTACTTGTTAATCCTGCTTTGGATTCAACTTTGGATGCCTGTCATGGCCATCATTAACCTATATATCCATTTAACTGTTGCTGGGAAAATGTCGGCTCTTGATGCCTTTGCAGGTACAGAAGTGCCATCTTTTGCTGGGATGATGCAGATGGATTCAGTGCTGCAAACCTGGATAGCTACTGGCGGCATGTTGGCGTCGAGTGTTCCGGCGATTTCGCTCATGCTCGTGTATGGCTCAGCAATAACCGCTACCCACTTGGCTGGACGTCTTCAAAACGGTGATGCCATTGATGAAAAGATGGCAAGTCCAGATGTCGCGAAAAATGCCCCGGTGATGCAATCACAGTCAATGTTCCAGAATTCAGCCCTTACGGGTTCTGCTATGACCGGCGCGTCAAACCTACTAAGCAGTTTCTCTGTCGGAAACGCAGTGGGTTCAATGGTCGGCTCTGCAAAAGAATCCATGACTCAGGCAACTCAAGCCTTTAGCCGTCAAGTTGGCAATACCATGAGCCGAACCTTTGGTGAAAAGCTAAGTTACGACAACCTTTCTTCGGTTGGACGTCAGATCGGTTCTTCTAATTCCGCATCTAGCGCCGTTGTTAATCAGGTTACTGATGACCTGCAAACTCGGTATGGTTTTGGAGACGATAAAAAAGATGCTGTACGTGGCTTGGTATCGGGCGTGTTATCGGGAGGCCTTAGGGTCGGTGGAGATGGAACCATTACAAATACCGATGATAAAGAAGTAGCAGATAAAGGGTTCTTGGGAAGATTACTTGGTACAGGGGGGAATGACTCCCCACAAGGCAACCTACCAGGAGTGGATAAGCCTGAATCATCAAGAGTGCCAAAGATATCACGGTTACGAGCAGGCTTGGATTTAGGTGGAAACTTTAGTGGCCAAGTTGAGTCGTCAGAAGGCAGTTCTCGATCTACGACCGCAAATACGCTCACTGGGGAGATGCAAAGCTTGGCATCGAGTGATTCACGACGTGCTGAGTTTCGCGATGCGATGGTTAAGGACCTTTCAGATTCAAGACGCTCTGGCGTTGAGATGTCGTTGTCTAATCAAGACTATCAGTCACTTCAGAGTTCAGCACAAGACGTTATCACGGCATCAAACCGCTTTAGTGAGCTTGATCAGGCCAGCTACAGTCTATCAGGACAAAGGAACACGGATGGTGCGACGTTAACTCGATTAGCAGCGGATAATCCTGAAGTCATGGATTATTTAGGTCGCTATATGAACCAGCATGTTGAAGCAGGTAACCGATTACGTGAAAACCTTCCAATGTATCAGCGCTTGCTACCTGATGATAATCAGGCGTATGTGGCCGCAGCTATGGAGTCTTTAACCTATAGCAACTCATCAACGCCCGCTGAACGAGACAATGATTATCAAGCAGCAATGACGGTTATGGCCATGGCTACCGGAGCCGATTTACGCTCGATACAGCCACGCTCTAATGAAGGCTTGTCATCAACTGCACCTACTTTTGGTGGCACTCAAAGCCAAGTGGAATCGGGTGTATTGGGCGGCTACGAGGATGCAGCAACAGTTCAAACTCAGTTCAACGCAGCTCAATCGGCTTACCAAACCAATCTGTCTGGTATAGATGGACAGTTGAATGCGCATCAGCAGCAAGCTCAGCAGGCCGTAGCTACTGACACAAGTACCTATCAATCTGGACTAAACAGTGAAGCTGGATCTCAGTGGCGATCACGCATTATGGCTGATGATAGCGGAGTTTCTGGTGCTGAAATGTTCTTCAACAGCGCCAGTGCTATTGGTGATTTCAGTGGCAAGCATACTGATGCAGCTCTGCATACCTTGAATCACTTTGGCGAAGACTATGAGAGTTACAAAGAACAAGCGCTTGAAGATCCTGGCTCACGAGGTTTCTTGCACAACGCAACGGTGGCCAGCAAATCAACCTGGGATGGGTTAAAAGCCGCCGTTGATGCCGGAACCTCTTTGGAAAATCCATTGACGGCGTTTAATGATGCATTCAGTGGATCGAGTTCGCAGTATGCCTCCGAAGTAAACTGGGGTACTAAGTCTGAAGCCATGTTGGCTGGGGCATTCGGTGCGGCAGTTAACAATCGATATGGTGAGTTCTTAGAACAGTATGCCGATGATTTTAAACAGGAAGCATACAGCGAAGGGCAGAGAATGGGATTGACCCCGATTCAAAGTCAAGTGTTCGCTCAAGCTTTCAATGAAGGTTTGGCGGGGCGCGTTTTCAACTCTGAAGACTCATCGAGTTGGTCGCCTGAAATGCTTGGTCTAAGGGAGCAAATGCTAAATGAGTATCGTCAAAAGGATGAGAGTGGCGCTTACATCCCTGACAGTGTGTCCGAAGAAGATAAAGCATTTGTGGATAAGCAGATAGCGGTGATCTCAAATGCATCCCTTGCGGGAGATTATGCTCAGAACAACTTGATCGATATTAGAGCCTATAACCAGGCATCAGGAAGGAACTGAAAATAGAAGGTAGCCAGCTTGTGGTGGGCTGGCTATTTTTTTGGCTTTTTGGGATACCTTGGATAAAAGCCATCAAAAAACGAATGGAGCTTATACCAATACCATTTTTCTTCAATGCTCAAAGTTCTACCCGAATCTTTAACTTGGCTGCTCAAGAATCTAATTCCAGTACAAATAGCTAAGAAAAAGAGTCCCAAACCAACAATTGTCCAACTCGCTTGCCAATATGCGATTGCTAAAAACATAGTGGTGATGGTTATAAGGCCGATAGGACTAGCAGTTGCTTTGAATCCCAAGTAGCTGAAAAAAACGACGGTGCAGAACAGAAATGGCAAAGCCGCTAACTTGGCAGATGCCGTTAATATTTCTGATGGAAAGAAATGAGCCGCAGCCAAAGTCGCCAGAAAAAGCCCCAGTGATATAAACCAGCAGCGTGCTGGTAAAGATTTAAGTAAGTTTGTCATCTTCTTAGTACTCTCAAAGTGCACGGGCGGTGCACAATCAAATCATGCATCAGCATGTTAGTTCTCAAAAAGTGCTCTAGTGGTTTGCTCGGCCATAATCTCACACACAGGACATTTAAGCTGAATGCGCTGTTGAGATACCGTCAAATACAGACTACCGCATCGACACCGGTGTAAGGATGCAAGCTGTGATCTTAAATCACGAGCTAGAACCCAACCTTCATTGATGGTCAGTTTTTTCCAGGGGATCTCAGCTGGAAGATCTGCTTCTTCTCTTGCAACCAAGTACGCATCGTAAGCCTTCATCAAAGCATCAATATTTAATTGCTTGTAGACATTGTCACCACCAATATTGATATAAAGCGCCATCAGCAGGGAGCCTTCAACTAAGGCTCTTCTGCTTTTAACAATGGCATCAGATTCTGGCAATTGACCAGGACAAGGTGACTTGCCAGTCACTTCTTTGTGAAGCCTTCTGATAATGTGGATTGGCAAACCTGTATCGAGCGCGATAATGGTTGTTCGAAATCCGTATTTAATAAGCAGCGAGGCTCGGGTAAACAGCTCACTTTTGGACAGGTTATCAATCATGCATCCCCCTTGTTGTTTAGGGTTGATAATAAATAAGCGATTCTTGGGATACCTGTGCCTTTGCTCTTCACCATCTCAATCAGTTGGCTTTGGTTACCCCTTGGTTGAAACAGCATGAATGATGAGGTCGCCACTCGTTGCAGGTCGTCAACACCAGCATTAATCAGTGCATCAACCACGTCGCGTGTAAGTCCAAAGCGCAAGACCGCTTCTTGCGGATCAATGCGCGCCAATTCCCGTGCTGCGTGTAGGTACGCCAAATTTAATTGATAGAAGTCTTGTTGATTGGTTGTCATTGACGGACCTCCAGTTCATGTAAAATATTGCGATAGATAGAAAGCACTCTTTGCCCATACCAGCGTGCACGCTCTTCGTTCCAACTGTGATAGCGGCCTATGCCAAGCTCTAAATCATTTGGTGAAGACTTGATTGCTTCGGCCAAAATACTTGAGCCGACCGTAAGGTTGGTGATGGGGTCTAGCAGTTCCGCTGCTGAGCTCACCCGATGCCCATGCCAATGCAAATTGATTTGCATAAGGCCAATATCGAGCTGATATTTTTCAGTCTCTTGCAGTGCTTGGTTTAACAGTTGCTCTGCTTCTGTCTTAGATTTGGCGTAGGTTGCGTTTGAACCATTGCGAATTGCGTATGGCCATGGACTGGTCATGTTGAGACCTCGATGTGAGGCCGACTCAGCCAAGGCAACGGCGTAGAGCATGACTGGATCAATACCAACGCGTTGTGCTGCTTTTTCCCACTGATAGCCCGGAAAAGCATAGACTGAAGTGCTTGCGGACATGGCTATCGCTAGGGCAATGGTTTTTGCTTTAATCGTTTTCATTTTTGTCCTCTAATTGATTTCCGAGAAGCGCCTGAATGGCTTTCGGGCTTATTCTTTTCAAAGGCACTGCGCTAAAGTCAGCGATGCCTCTTGTATAAACTTGTGCTGCTTTTGACCAGTCGCCCACGGCAACCGGCGCTTGCATATCAAATCCTTTTTGCTGGTTCTGATGGTCTGCAATACCCTGTAATAGCCTTGGGTATTCACCCACTTCGTCCCGCAGCAAGTAAGCCTGGTAGCGTGTTAAAAACTCTTTTTGCTTAAAGGGGTATTCCCTGTCGTCAACCTTGCAGAGTTCAACCCACCCCCCCATGTCTGAAATCACGCGGTGAATAAGCGCATCGTCAAACATCACGGATGTCCAAGCGCCAACCTGACGAACAGCCTTGTCAACTTTGTTCCAAGCAACCATGGCTCTTGAACCCGAGTTGCCATCGATATGCTTGATGACGTCAGCGGGCTTTGGAAAAAATTGCCCAGTATCCGGTGATTGAATATGCCGAGTCAGACCGATTCGCACTTCTTCAATGCTATAAGCACGAAGGGCTTCAAATGCGATGGATAGCAATTGTGGTGATACGCTTTTGCCATACATGGCCCAAGCTGCTCCCCAAACTTCAGCAAACTCGCGTTTATCAACCTCCTGCACTTGAACGAACCTCCCGAATACCTGGTCCGGCCCAGCTTTCAGCAATGCGGCGATTGCTTTCTTCAATGTTCAATTGGTGATTGCTGCCCTTTAGGCTCGTCGATGATTGCTGTACTTCATCAATGCGAACGTACTCGTCTTCCCATTGCCGGTTTAAAAGCCAGTTATGTGGCATAGGGGTCTTAGTCCGATCTTGATACTGCAATCGGTTGTCTCGTTGCTCTTTCCAGCGTGTTAGCACTTCCAAGGCGAGTTCATGGTCTTCATTGAGGCCCATGCGTAGCCATTCTTCTTTGGCTTTCGCTTTTTTTTCTTTGCGTATTTGTACATCCCAGAAGTCTTCAAACTGTATGTGGTCAACAGTTTTAACTGTTGGTTTATTGCTTCTCTCAGAGTCATCCGACCGTTGAGAGTCCCTTACCGGGTTGCCATCAGGCGTAAACAATGATGAAAATTCTTCTGGAAGCCGAGCTTGAAAAGCGGCAAGAGATTTCAAAAGCGATGCCATACCAACGAAGTCGGCAGGTACATCTTTAAGCAACCGAAAGGCTGCCTTACCTTGGTTTGGGTTTTCGATTGGGTTGTGCTTCAGAAAGCTCCGAATCAAAGTCCAACCGGATTCCTCGCAACGAATGAGGAACTGATCTTGTTCTAACTCATTTAGAGCCTTGGCAACCTGTTGCTCATCCCAGTTCAAGTCAGAAGCAACGTAACCAATCGGCAATCGAAAGCAGCCAAGCAAATTACAATGTGGGCATGTAAGCAAATACAGTCCTAGCAACTTCGCTGAGTCACTCCAGGACAAAACGTTTTGCTTTAGCCAAAAGCGGGTATAGACCTTGCCATAATCACGCATGGAGGAACTCGCTTTTGTGTTTACGTAAAATGCTGACCATTATTTGCCCTTAATCCTACTGGTTACTGGCTTTCAGCTCGCTTGGGCATTCGGGATAGATGTCCGGTCTTAACTGGGATCGGGTTACCTGTCCTTGCGTAGCTTGTTCGATGGGTAAAACGAATTCAGCGGGAACACGCCCTGATTTATTCAACCAAAACCAGACGTTTTGCTGTTTTGAGTTGATGGCTCGTGCTAATGCTGATTGCCCGCCGACCAAGTCAATGGCACGGCGGAGATGTTTTTGTGTCGTGTTGAACACTTCCATACCGTCTCCTGTTACAATAATAACTGTTACAAGATTGAATGTTACAGTTTAAACTGTAGATAAGTCAACAGTTAAAATTGTTGAAAGACTACAGTTTTATTTGTAGAATACGGGCTTATGAAAACTTTATCCGAACGACTAAACCATGCCTTGCAGCTTACTGGGGTGACTCAGTCTGAGTTGGCTCGTCGCATTGGTATCAAACAGCAGTCGATCAGCCAGATTTGCTCTGGTAAATCGGCTAGGTCTCGTTACACCATGCAGATCGCGGAGGCGCTTCGCGTGAATGCTCATTGGCTCGCCACAGGTGATGGCGAGATTGGCTTGGGGGTCGGTAATGTAGAAGTCGGGCCTGATATTAAGGGAAGAATTCCTCTCATTAACTGGGTTCAGGCCGGTGATTGGACTGAAATAGCGGAGGGATTTGCCCATGAAGATGCTGAGGAGTGGCGTGAAGTCACTGGGAAAGCACATGAGGGTTGTTTCGCACTTCGCGTAAAAGGCGACAGTATGGAAAATCCAAGCGGAAAAAAATCCATACCTGAGGGGGCAGTGATCGTTGTTGATCCTGAGTTACCTTACTCTTCAGGTTCATTGGTTGTTGCGCGTTTGGATGATTCGAAAGAAGCAACCTTTAAGCAGTTAGTTATTGATGGTGAACAGAAGTACCTAAAACCTTTGAACCCGCAATACCCTGCAATACCGATCAACGGCAACTGCACCATCATCGGTGTAGTACGACAAGCTATCATCGATTTCTGGTAGCGAAGGAATTTGTGGTTTAGCCACAGTTGTTCATGAGCTGAAGAAGCAACGATTGCAAACAGCTACAACTGAGCATTGGTGCACGCTGAGAGTAAATGGTAACCGATTAGATAACCATTGATTGTTTATAAAGTCAAGATCAGCGAAAATAGCGGCCAATTACGATTAACACGACGGATTTGACAAGCGAAGAACTGAAAAGAGAGTACTTCCAAAAGTGTGTACAAATCCGTGTACAAACTAAAAGAATTTATACATGGCAAACCAAGATTTTCTTAATGAAATCAATAAGCGAAGGACCTTTGCTATCATCTCGCACCCGGATGCGGGTAAAACCACCATTACAGAAAAGGTCTTATTGTTCGGAAATGCCTTGCAACGTGCAGGTACCGTAAAGGGCAAAAAGTCTGGGCAACATGCTAAGTCTGACTGGATGGAGATGGAAAAAGAGCGGGGCATATCGGTTACTACATCTGTCATGCAATTTCCTTATGCTGATTGTCTGGTTAATTTACTCGACACTCCAGGTCACGAAGACTTTTCAGAAGATACTTATCGTACGCTGACAGCCGTTGATTCTTGTTTAATGGTTATTGATGCTGCAAAAGGGGTTGAAGCACGAACCATCAAATTGATGGATGTTACCCGTTTGCGTGACACGCCGATTATTACTTTTATGAACAAGCTTGACCGTGACACCCGTGATCCCATCGATTTACTCGATGAAGTGGAAAGTGTACTCAATATCAAGTGCGCACCTATTACGTGGCCTATCGGTATGGGGAAAGAGTTTAAAGGTGTTTACCATTTACTGCGTGATGAGACGATTTTGTATGCCACAGGTCAAGGTCACACTATTCAAGAAAAGCGTGTTATTAAAGGCTTAGATAACCCTGAACTGGATACCGCCATCGGCGATTACGCAGAAGAGTTGCGTGATATGTTGGAATTGGTGAAAGGTGCATCTCACGTTTTTTTTCAAGCAGAAGACGGCATACGAGATTTCTGC
>OJCY01000410.1_pt1 | contig 11196 bp, 14 predicted proteins | sample 1592321 | NCBI WGS metagenome assembly OJCY01 (sample SAMN05416784, study PRJEB24817) | seawater metagenome | isolation source: Sea water | place: Canada:Atlantic | collected 2013-07
ACATCAGACAAAGCTGAATTTGTAAACATTGTTTTAGCAGTTTGGGTAGTTGCTAATGCAGAATATTTTTCTATTAAAGCATTATTTTTTTCTTTTAAAAATTTATTTGCAGCTTCTTTATTTACAGAAAGTATTTTATCTTGATTAATTTGATCTTCAATGTCTGAAGTTTCAGACAAATAATCATTTTTTAATTTAAGTGCTTCTGTTCTATTTTGTACATCATTTTCTTTTATTTTAAAATCAACAACAGCTTCTGTTACAGGTGCTAAAGCACTAGCAAGAGTATTATTTAAACCCATTTGAATATTAGATGTAGTACCAGCTAATTGTTCTATTGATCCTTTAGCTGTAAATGTAGGTATTTTAGGCATTACAAAAAAACTCCAAAAAAAAATATTAATATAAATTTAAACATTATTGATAACTAGCTCCCCCACCATAACCAGACATACCAGTTCCTCTATTTCCGTAACTTCCTGTTGATCCACCACCACTACTACCACCCATAGACATTAAACTTGTTCCAGTTTGTGCTATTGTTCCTATTTGAGCCATCTTAGCTTGTTGTCTAGCCATTGAACCTCTAATTCTTGCAAAGTTTGCTTCTTCCATTTTATTGTTTACAGCAACTTGTGAATTATATCTAATTAAATTTTCTTGTAATTTTGCTTCATAAGCATTTGAAAGTTCTATATTGTAAGCTGTACCTGTCCCAAGTTCTACACCAGATTTTGCAAGAGCAACAGTAGTTTGACCTTCCATTTTTCTAAAATCTTTTTGAAATTGTGCAATATCAAATTCTGCTTTTTGTTCTATTTGTGTTGCTTGACCTTCAAGAACTTGAGCATTTCTATTTGCAACTGATTGATTAAATTTACCAATAGCTCCTTGTTGCTTATATTGAGCAACTCCCATTGCTGCTGTAAATGTTGCTCCCATTAAAATATCCTCGCATATAAGTATTGGTCTGATCCGTCAAATCCCCAGTTTTTCATTAAGCCTTCTCTTTCTAATCCTAACCATTCGGCAAATCTTATGCCTTCTTTAAAATCTTTTCTAATTCCGCTTTGTACTCTCTTTATATTATGTTCCTTTGCAACTCTAGCAAAATCTTTTTTAATTGCTTTAGAAATAGCAATAGGATGATTCCACATTTCATTTGTAGCAATAACCCAACCTTCAGCAACTTGACCCCAAATAATTTTCATACCTGCTGCAAAGATAGGTTTATGATTTACAATACCTGTAAAAGCTAAATGATCTTGTTCTAAGTTTTGAGCATCACCCATAACTTTTATATATTCTGAATCAGCTTCTAAAATTTTATGATTCATTTGACAAGATAATATAAATTGTCCATGTTCTTTTGTATAAGGTGTTATATGCAATTTATTATCCATCATTAGTTACCAATCTTGGGTATAATGATAAAAGTGTTAAAGGCAAAGGTTGCGTTTGTCTTACCATCATAAAACCATCTGTATCATAATTTCCTCTAAATTCTACTTCTTTATCTCCTGTGAATGGTGGAATACCTTGATCCATAGGATCAGCAGAAGTTCTAAAGGGTACTCTTTCCATGTTATTTAAATCTGGTCCTACTTCAACACCAACTGTTTCAAATAGTCTAGCAGTAACTTCAAATATTCTTTTAGTTTTAGCTTGAGAAGTACCATCTTGTGATCCAGCATCTATTCTCATAGTTTTTAATATTGATGTATATTGCAATCCAATCTTAACATCTGTTCCAAATCTATCTAAAGTTATTGAATTACTAGCAACTACTTTTGTTGGATGAGTTGCACCATCTACTAATATAGAAACTGTTTGTCCCTCTAAATGATTTAACCCAGCTATAATATTTACTACTTCTTTTGTAACAGCACCAGAAGCATGAGATGTTGCTGTAGTTATATTTTGACCTCTTGTACATCCTGTTAAATTAAGATTTGTTATTCCGGTATATGAAATTATTTCTCCACCAATTTTTATTTTACCAGAAGCTGATAACCCAGAAACAGAAGCAACAGGAACAGTTGTAGCTGTAGCATTAATACCAGCTGTTAAAGTTGTTTGTGATTTACTTAAATCTAATTGAGAATCTAAATAATTAAATGAAGTATTATCTGTTTGGTCAAAGTTAAATGTGTGTAAGTATTCTACATATCTTGTAGTTGCACCATTAATAGTTCTTTTAACAATCATGTACAATTCATATTCACTATCGTCTGTTGGAATTACTGCAACAGATTCACATACTGCATTACCAGTTCCAAATGAACCACCAATAATATGTCTGTGCCAAGCAACTACTTCTTGTTCTCTTTGATAAGTTAATGCAATTAATTGACCATCACCTCTAACGCACCATATGATTGCTAATGGTTCTTCTTGATAAGCCATTTCAACAACATTACCTTCGGTAATATGTTCTGCAAGGATAGTTAAGTCTGGAGCAATATAACCATCAACATCAAAGTTGTAAGCTAGTTCTCTAATTTTTCTTTTTGCACGTTGTAAAAATAATGTTGCATTACCAACTGATATTGCATCTACGTTTGCTGCACCATGATTAGATTGTTTTTTAATCATAATATTTGTAGGAGTTACAGCATTATTATCACCACCCCCAGATACAACAAATTCACCACCTGCAGTACCTATAATTAAAGTTCTAGCAGAAGTTAAAAAACGAATTGCGTTTACTTGATTAGATGCGATTGTATAAATAATAGCATCATCATCTGCAACAGTTCCACCAATGTTGGCATCCATGTTTTCATAGTCACCAGACTTAGAAAAATAAACTGTTTGTGGATTATTAATACTTGCAGCAAATACTAATCGTTGTTCAAAAAAAGATACGCAAGAGGGAAAACCTGTTGTTGTAGAAAATGATCCTAATGACCAATCAGTAGAAGCACTAGATGAACCCATATCTATTAAAATTTCAACTGTTACAACTGTAGTGCTTGTTCTAGCTGTAATTATTCCATAACCATCTCTAAATCTAATTTGTCTACCAACGTCAGTTGTTAAAAATCCAGAGCCACTATTAATTCCTGTAACTGCACTAGCTGTTAAAGTTCTTCCTGTTCCAACTGTATGAGCAGAAGATGTTATTGTTGTTTCTGTTACATTGGCATCTAAGTATGGACCATTAGTAAATTCAACTGCAGCTAAAGTCCATGATGTGTGACCTGTTCTTGATAGCTTTCTAGTTTGATGATTAGGGTGCGTAAGATACATAACATCAGCACTTTGTGCAAATTTTATATCAAATAATTCTGCTGTTAAATAAGGTGTAGATATTTCATAAGCTGATCCACCAGATTCTATTTGACCATTGTTTCTATAAAATCTTATGTACTGATTGCCAAATTCTAATATGTAAGTTTGCTCAGTTGAAAATTCAAAAGGTATTAATCTTGTTTTAGCAGCTGGAGTTTTTACTGAAGCAACAAATTGTGTTCCGGGTCTACGAGCTGCCGCACCATGAGGATAGATAACCATATTTTCTACAGTTGCACATCCTGCTGAATATTTTGCTAAATCATTTCTACCATCTAAACGTGGAGATAATTCACCCGCTGTGAAGTTTGTAAGTTGTGCAGCTACTCTAGCCATTATTAATATCTTGAGTTAATGAAAGTATCAGCACCAACAACATCTGTCATTCCATTATCCGGATTAACATTATATCCTTCTGTTGAATCTACAAATCTAGCATCTCTTAATTTTTCTTGGTATGATACAATCATATTTTGTGAAGTAGTATTATTAGATGTAATTGCATAAGCAATGTCTGCACCTAATGCTGAAGATAAAGTTTCTCTTAATAATTCATCATATTGATTTGGGTCAGTAACTCTTGAGATATATAAAATTTTCATAGTCTCACTATTAGATAATATACTTCTTCCTTCTACTTTATGATTAGAATCATATTCTAATATTCTAAGTAATCTTAAACAATCACCGGGTAAGTCATATTGAAATTTAAAACCCCATGCAGGAGTTGTAGTTGATTGTGGTAGTTCTACTCTTGTTTGTAAACAGTTCCAAGGGTGTGATCTAAATACTGCGTCTCTTACTTCTGAAAATCTAGCATTGCAAAGTCTAGCATTTTTTGAATCTTCTGTTAATGAAAGTATTGTTGTAGCTCCCAGTTGATTTAATGCTCCATTACATATTCCTACTACTGATGCCATATTACTTCCTTATTATATACTTACGTCTAATTTGTCTATTACTTTTTAACGCAAAAATTTCTTCTGTTGTCTTTTCTTGTTTAGTGTCAAAACCATAATGATTCTTACCATCATTTTGAAATCTGTCTACTAATACATACCTGTAAATGTAATTGTCTTTTTTAAGATGTAATACAGGTTTTAAATCTTTAATTTGTTTCATGCACTCTAAGGGGTTTCCACTCTCGCTTCCACCCCTTAAAATTTTATTTATTAGTCAAGAACATAAGTCATCTGGACTTCAAGTTTTCCAGTTGCATTTCCACCGGCAGTAGTTGCAGTAACTATTAAACCATCTGGTGAATCTACTACTGAGTTTTCACCCAAAACTGTAGTATTTGCAATGTTAAATGATGTAACAGAGTTACTACTTGCAGCTGCTTTGTATTCATCTACATCTGCTGCTACAGCAGTTTCATCAGCTTTAACATAAGCTGCATGACCTATTGATAGAGTTGTACTTCCACCAAGTGCTACATGATTTACTCTTCCACCAATTATTCTAGCACCATTTGGTAGCTTGAACATATTGATTGTTTCTTGTGCTCCTGCAGCAGTAAAGTCTGCATAAGCAATTCTTACTCTACCAGCAAGTTCAGTTGTACTGATCTTAGATGGTGAAGCCGCAACTGTTTTTGCGTATTGTGTTGAATCAGCCATAATTATTTCTCCTATTTATTAGCTATTATTAGTTTGCAAGAACAGAAACAACTTTTGCTTCTTCCATTCTAGTTGCACCGATTGTTTGACAGTAATACACTTGAGTAGCGTAAGATTTATCTGATCTTTCGTCTATTCTAGCAGTTACATCTTTGCCAACACCAAGTAAAATACCATCTTCTGCGAAGGCAATACATTGAGTGTTTCCAGCTCCATTATCAACAAGTCTATTAGATACATGAAATTTGAATCCCATAAATGAATCAATTTCACCATGTACTAATGCTTTAACTGTGTTGAAGTCGCTTGAAGTAACAGTTGTACTATTTAACAAATCAGCAATCTCAGTTGGAGATACGACTATGTGTCTTTTAATTGACGGGTCAACATCACCTGCATCTAAAGTTTGTTTTGCTAGAGCAAGTTTTGCAATGTTCATAGTGTTAGCTCCACCAGTACCAACTGGAAGAATATTAGCTGGTAACATACCAACTGCTGTTCCACCGGCTACACCTGTATTAGCTGTTCCTAGTGCTGCTGCGATAATCACATCATCCATTGCTCTTCCCATTGCGTATGCAGCGGCTTTTGCGTAAGATGAAGTTGGGTCAATCAAAAGTCTAACTTTGTCTTGTTGATCGATTAGATCAGCAAATTCATAATCTGCTAAGCTACATCTTCTTCTTGAGTGAGGTGTATCGATTTGTGGTGTGTCAGAATGTCTACTAACTTTTATTTGAGCTGTTACTTTTCCGATTTGGTCAAAGTAAGCATCTTTTCCAGTAATAGATTCATTTCTAACTGCGTCTCTTAATAGAGACCCCATTTGTTGTGATAACATTTGTATGTTGGCAGAATACTGCTCTACAAATGCTGTAGTTATTTGTGATGACATATTTGTCTCCTATTTATCATTATTGTTATATTTATAAAAAACAGAATAGTTCTCCATCAATAATGATAGGCAATTCTTGGATTTAAAGTCTTTTAGACTACAATTCTTTTCTTTGTGGTCAATAAGGTTCTTGCGAGTTATCTTATATTTAATTCCTTATAATATATTTTATTATATTACAAGGAATATAAATTATTAATCTTCTTTAGGTTGAGCCATTTCTCTTAATGTATAAACCTGTTGAACCATTTTTGCGTGATCCGGATGTTTGTTATTCCAATAAGGTCCAGTAGTATCATTAGTAATAGCTGATATTTCTGATTGTATATCTTTCATTGAATTAACACTTTCACTTTCAGTTGAAACTAATTTATCTTCTGAAAGCATACCAGCAATTTTTGCAAAGCCTTTTATTATTTCTGGATGATCCCCAATTCTAGTACCATCTTGCATTTGTAAATCTAGTATTTCTGGATTCATATTTGCTTTTGCTAATGCACTAGCTTTTGAAACATTGCTATCAAAGTCTTTACCCCACTCAGCTCTTAATTCTGTTTCAGCTTGAGCTTGTGCAGTTTCAGTATCAACAGTTGCTCTTTGCATATTGCTTTCCATATTATTTTTATAGAACTCTAATATACCTTGAGCCTGTGTATTGTTTAAACCAAGTTTATGAGATTGTTCTGCAAAAGATTTAATTGCATTTTCATCCATAGCTACTGCTTCTGATTCAATATTTAAAGCATACTTGTCTGCAGTTTCTGGTCTACCCAATTTTGAGTACACTTCATTCCATTGATCTTCAGTTGAATTTTTATTAGGTACAGCAACTTTGTCTTGACCAATCATTCTTGTAGCATTGATGTAAGATTTAGCTAGAGCATCTATCTCTGTAAACTTTTCAATGTTAGGATCGTTTCTAAATTCTTCGCTTATAGAACTTTTCCAACTTGCCGGAGTATCTCCACTTGATACAGTTGTTGGTGTTGCAGTAGGTTGAGTTGTTTCTGTGCTTGTTGTTTCTACAGGCACAGTTTCTTGTGTTATCTGTTCACTTGACATTATTTATCCTTTTGTTGTAGCATTGATTTAATAAATAGAATGACGCTACGCTGTCCCTCTAAGTATGCACTTTCGTGACTATCTCCTTTTACATTAGTAGTAGTATGATAATGGCATCTTTTTTCTATATCAGCCAAAACATTTCCACCTTCATTTGATGCAAAAATAAATTTATAATCTTTTTGTAGTTCTTTTAATTGTTTTTGTATTTCTTTTACTTGTTTCTCTTGTTCCTTGTTTTCCATTTTACTCCACTAAGGCTTTTGCTTCTTCCGGTAATGCCTTTGCTAGTGGTGCGATTTGTCCCCCGGCTTGTGCAACCTGTTGCATCTGTGCCATTTGTTGTTGTTGTTCAGCTTGTGCTGCTTGTTGTTCTCTTTCAGCATTAACTTGCGATTGTAGTTTTAATAGCTTTTGTGGCATACCCACAATATCCGCAACGTGTTTAACTAATGCGTCAAAGTTAATGTAATCAAATACAGGTGCTACATTTGCTAGACCCCCTAGTATTTCCATTGCTCTAGTTATTGATGAAAGTTCTGTAGATTTTTGTGCTTTAGCTAATGGAGAAACATATTCTATTTCTACATCTTGACCCGATAAAAACTCTGGTGCTTCTGCAAATTGATTTTTTCTTAATAGAATATTAAAACATCTATCAATCAATGGTTTTAATAATTCAGATTGTAGTCTACCTAATACTGGTCCAAGTAATCTCATCTTCTCTTCGTTTCTTTGTACAACTTCTGTAGCTGTCATTTGTGGACCTTGTTGTAATTGTAATTGGTTTACATAGAATACTTCTCTAATAGCATTTCTTCTTTGCTCTTCCATGTTTAAACCTAATGGATTGTTTGCACCAATGTTTAATGGTTCAATTCTATCTCTTGTACCACTTCTATAAAAGTTTAATCCACCCGGTACAGTTCTAACAGGAAGTAAGAATCCATCATCCGGAACTAATAGTGGTGGGTCAACTTGTTTCTGTGCAGCTTTGATTGTTGTTTTAGACATTTCATTTAGCATTTTAACATCTGGTAAGGCTGTCATTGCAGGTGATCTACCATAAATTTCGTGTGATGCTTTTAAATATCTTGGAACTACATAAGGAAACTCTTTAAATCCAGACACAGATAATTCGTCACCACTACCCATTTCTAAATACACAGATTCAAATGGCATATTCTCTTGGTCTTTTAATTTAGGATTAAAGTCTGCTCTTGGATAAACACAATGTAAAATATCTACATCTTGGTACGGGTCTTTTTCCGCCATTACTTTTATATTTTGCGAAACCTTGTTGCCAAACTTTTGTACTAAAGCTCTAGCAGATAAAGTAAACTTTCTGTAGACAGTATCTATTCTACCTTTATCATCTTCAGCTATAAATATTTCAGCAATATGTTTTGTAGAAAATTTTAATAAATCTTCATCATCTTCTTCTATATACATTGCTGCAGTACCAAATGTAATTAAATCATGGTACAATTCAAAAATTTCTTGTTGGAAGTTTGATCTGTTAAATGCTGTGTACATATCTGCAGTTACACTTTCTAACCAAAGTTTAGCTTCATCATTCTGATCCATTTGTGCATCTTTAAATTTAAGGGTAAACCAAGGTGTTGATGGATTAGTCATCATGCCATGTAGTGATGCTGCTAATAATTCTAATGCTTGTAATGGAGATGAATCAAAAATTAATTCATTTCTTTTATCTCCTCTTGTTCTTCTTTTAGTAATGTTTGCTTTTCTTGGCATCATGTAATCAGCAACTTCTTGCCAATGATTTTCCCAGTTAACTCTTTGAGAATTTAATCTGCCAAATCTTGCTAGTAATTTTGTAGTTGTTTCTGTTTTTGCCATTATACTCTTCCTAATAAACTTTTCTTACCTAATGAATAATCTGTTGATGTTTTTGTAACACCCTGTGATCCAGATATAATAGATTGTGATCTTCCTTTTTTTTTAATTTTTAATAATCTGTTTGCTTCTGTATCTGCATCCGTTTCTGTTGTTGTTGCTTGAGAAACTTCTGATACTGTTGGTGCAGTTTGAGTTACTTGAGTAATAGTATTATTGTTATCATTGCCACCACCACCATTATTGTTGTTGGTAGTATTTTTTGTTTCATTTTGAATATTATTATTTGGGTTTGTATTACTTTTGTCGTAATTTCCAAATGCTTCTTTTTGAGCTTTTTCTTTTTCTTTTTGTTTATTTATTTCTGTTTCATAACCAAAAGTTTGTGTATCTTTTTTTCCTTTATCACCACCACCACTTCCTGCATTTCCTGCACCCATGTTAATTTTTTCCTAACAATGTGTTGGTTGCATCTTCTTGATCTTCTTGTATTCCAAGTGGACCAGTTAATATTGTAGACCTTCTGCCTTTTCTTTTTCTTTCCACAGCATCTTTATCTTTTTTAATTTGTGCTTTTTCTGCATCAGACAACTCAGATGAAGGTGGCTCTGGCATTGGTTGTACCGGTGGCAAAGGTGGCATTTTCGGACTAAATATTGATCCCATATAATTTTCCTTATTAAATAATTGTGTAACTATTATCTGCTATACTTTGTGGAGCAGTTTGTCTAGTATTAATTTCTTGAAGTCCCACCGCTAGATACCTCATAGCATCAGCTGCGTGTGAACTCCAATCATGTACAGGCTTTGTTTTAAACATTCTATCTTTATCTACATATCTCCTGTGGTAATGTCTTAACGCATCTATTAACTTTTTGCAATGGTCTGTATCTATGTAACATCTTGGTAACGTCATTGTGGTTGCGTGTATGCCATCCTCAAGGGGTATTTTTGGAACTACCTTAAACCTTAATCCTAATTGTGTGGCGACCTCTCTCCGGGTCTTACCATTGCCAAACTCGGTTACTTCAATGTCGTGTGGTGCAAAGTGATTTTTGTAAACGTAATCTTTGTTGTCTACCATCTTGATGTAGTATGGTAATCCTTGACCTCTCTCTTCATGGTAATCAATTATGTTAATGACACTTCCATTCTGCTGATAAAAGATAATAGCACTATGGTCTGAAACTCCTAAATCCCATGCTGTAGAAACTGGTAGTGCAGGATCGTATGGTACTCTTGTCAACTGCTTATTGTCATCCATCTTGCCAATCACATCTCCATATACTGCTCCCTCAATGTTTGCAATCCAATCACACTCAAATTCTTGGTTGTACTTCTTCTCACCCATTACTTCTTTTGCCTTGACCAACTCTTCTTCATCCACAATTTTAGTATCTGATGCTTTTGCCTTGTAGTTAAACCAATCATCTGCTCCATTTGCGTGTTGGTATAATTCATAGAAGTTGTTGTTCATTCCTGCTGGTGTACCAATAAAGACACAGTAGCCTTTACGATCTGATAGAGCCGGTCTAATTATCTCTGGAAACAACCTACTGTTGACATTAGCATACTCATCAATTACGCAGCCATCTAGGTAGATACCACGCAATCCATCCGGTGAATCTGATCCAAGTAAAGTAATCCTAGCACCATTGGGTAAATCAACTCTAAGTTCTGTTTCATTAAATTTAGTGTGGGGTATTTTGTCAGTAAATTGTTTCATGTAGTCCCATGCAATACTTTTGGCTTGTTTGAATGTGGGAGCAAGATATGCAAATCTAGGATTCTTTTGTTTAGACATTAGTGCTGATTTAATAAGGTGGTTAATCATGCAGACAGTTTTGCCAAATCTTCTATGACAGACTAACACACTCCATCTATGTTTATCAATTTGTTGGTGTAATAGCTTCTGATGCTTTCTTGGTGTATAGGGGATTTTAATATCCATATCTAGTGTATAGATTTGTTCCTATACGCATCATTTGGTATGTAATCAAAGTCTAGTTTCTTCATAGCAAAGACGCTAAATAGCTCAGATTGTTTAGAACTACCAAAACCATAGAACTTCATTATTACATTGTTAGTACCTTCTTCAATATAACAGATTGATTCTACATCTTCTAAGTCAAGGTGATCCATATACTACATCTAGTTCATTTGTAAAAAATAGTAAAATAAAAAATTTGGATTAAGTGTGGATAAAAGGGGGTGGGTTGTTTTAGGAGAACTGTCTGTGTGTGTGTGAAAATGTTCGGTGTATATATATAGTAAAAAGTTACGCCATGTTTTGGGGTATACCCCCCTCGCACGTTCCTTAAATTTACCCCGTAAACCTAAAAACATATCTTAAATAGATTACCGATAATATAAAGTTACCGGTACAAATCATTTAAACCTTTTAAAAATTGTTTGGTACCTGTCTCTTATACACATCTCCGAGCCCACGAGACTCCTGAGCATCTC
>OJCY01000414.1_pt1 | contig 11149 bp, 9 predicted proteins | sample 1592321 | NCBI WGS metagenome assembly OJCY01 (sample SAMN05416784, study PRJEB24817) | seawater metagenome | isolation source: Sea water | place: Canada:Atlantic | collected 2013-07
GCTTCAGACCACGCTGAGCATGCAAGGAGTTATTCAGAGGTTCCCTAAGGCAATAAACAAGCGGGTATGGGTGACGGTTTTTGTTCTGTTATCCGGCTGCGCCATGCAGTCCGGGCTGGACGCGCCCGAACAAAGCATGCCGGCACAATGGCTTAACCAGCAGCAGGCCAGCGAAGCCATGGTGCATCACCCGCAATGGTGGCAGCAGTTCAACAGTGAGGAACTGAATCAATTGGTGGACCAGGCGCTGGCGGCCAACACGGATTTACTGGCGGCGACGGCGCGGGTCGAGCAGGCGGATGCGCAACTCAGTCAGGCCGGTTCGGCCCTGTTCCCGACCCTGGGATTGGGCGCCGGTGGCAGCCGCAGTGGTGTATTCGGCGAAAGCGGTAGCAGTGAAAGCTACAACGCCTCCGTGAGTGCCAGCTACGAGCTGGACCTGTGGGGGCAGCTTCGCAATAGCCGTGATGTGGCGCGGGCCTCCCTGCTGGCCAGCCAGTTCAGTCGCGATACCGTGCAGCTCACCGTGATTGCCAGTGTGGTGAATACCTATCTGCAGGTGCTGTATCTGCAGGACAACCTGGCGCTGTCGGAAGAAAACCTGGCGCTGGCCCAGCAAGTGCTGGATGTGGTGCAGGCCAAGGTAGAGAACGGTGCCGTCTCTCCCCAGGATCTGGCCCAGCAGAAAACCGTGGTCGCCAATGTGAAAGCGCAGCTACCGTCCTTGCGTCACCAGCTGCGACAAAGCCGTTATGCGCTGGCGGTATTGGTAGGAGAAATGCCGCAGGCATTCCAGGTGGGCGGCGGCACCCTGAGCAATCTGAAGCTGCCGGAGATCCAGGCCGGGTTGCCGGATCAGGTGCTGGCCCAGCGCCCGGATATTGCCCAGGCCCAGGCCAGCCTGATGGCGGCGGACTATTCCGTGGCCGCCGCCCGGGCGGACTACTGGCCCTCCATCACGCTCACCGGCAGCGGCGGTTATGCCAGCAGCGCCCTGTCATCGTTGTTCAATGGCGATGCGGTGTACAGTCTGGGCGTGTCGTTGGCGCAAACCCTGTTTGATGGCGGTGCCCGCAATGCCCGGATCGATCAGAGCAAGGCCGCCTGGCAAGAGCAGGTGGCCAGTTACACCGGCACCTTGCTGGTGGCCCTGCAGGAAGTGGAGCAATCGCTGAGTAATGTGCAGGGGCTGGCGGAGCAGCAGCAGTATCGTGAAGAGGCATACCAGCAAGCCGAGGAAGCCTATCGGGTGGCGCAGGTGCGTTATCAGGAAGGCGAAACCGAGCTCACCGATGTGCTCAGCGCGCAAAGCAGCTTTAACAGTGCGCGCCAGAACAGCCTGGATCTGATCTACAACCAGTATCAGTCGCGCATCACCCTGTACCGGGTATTGGGTGAAGGGGGTGAAGGGGGCGAGGCGTCTGCGGAATCCTGACGTGCCCCTGGTTTGCCGCTTGACCCGCTAACCGACACAATACGGCGATCGACTCCAGCCTGTCAGGTCGCCCGTGCTGCCGCTTGTTTATCATCCCGAATACAGCTTTCCCTTTCCCGGCAAACACCGTTTCCCCATGGAAAAATTTGCTCGGCTGCATGGCCATCTGCGCAGCCGGGGTATTGCCCATGGCGATAACGAGTTCCGCCCCGGCCGGGCCAAGGCGACACTGTTAAGTCAGGCGCATTGCCCGCAATACGTCTCGGCCATGGTGGACGGGACGCTGGATGCCAGGGCGCTACGTCGCATGGGGTTGCCGTGGAGCGAGGCGCTGATGAAGCGCTCCTGCATTGCGCCCATGGGCACCTTGATGACAGCGCAGCTGGCACTGCAGCAGGGTATCGCCTGTCATTTGGCCGGCGGCACCCATCACGCCCATTATGATTTCGGTTCCGGTTTCTGCATCTTCAATGATCAGGCGTTTGCGGTGCGCCAGTTGCTGGACCGGGGTGTGGTGAAAAAAGTACTGATGTTTGATTGCGATGTGCATCAGGGCGATGGCACCGCGGCCATGCTGGCTGATGAACCCCGGGCTTTTACCTGCTCCATTCATTGCGAGAAAAACTTTCCGGTGCGCAAGATGAAAAGCGACCTGGATGTGGGCTTGCCGCTGGGTATGACGGATCAGGATTATCTGGATACGGTGTTCGAGACGCTGGAGCAATTGTTGGATCTGGTGCAGCCGGATCTGGTTTTTTATGACGCCGGCGTGGATATCTTTCAGCACGATCCATTGGGGCGCCTGCATATTACCGAGCAGGGTATCGCCGATCGCGACCGGGGTGTCCTTGCCCGCTGCCGTCAGCGTAACGTTCCTGTGGCCACGGTGATCGGGGGCGGCTACGATGATGATCGTGACGCGCTGGCGCAGCGCCATGCAATCGTTGTTGAAGCTGCGTCTGAAGTACATTCCTTTTTGTAGGAGCGTCGCTGGCGGCGCGAAACAGCAGCCGCGAGTTGCGAGAAGCGAGTCTCGAAAAGCAAAGTTTTAAAGAACGGAAATTTCAGATTTTCGCAACTCGCAACTCGTATTTCGAATTTGCTATTTCGCGCCGCCAGCGACGCTCCTGTATCAGAGCCTGGAGGTTATTGCATGTCCAAAGCCTTGTTGATCATGGCCCATGGCAGCCGCAGTGAAACGGCCAACGACGAGTTTCGTGCGCTGGTGGACACCGTGGCGGAATCTGCCCACGCCGCCGGGCAGGAATACGTGGCCGTGTTGCCCTGTTTTCTCGAGTTGGCGACACCCTCTTTGATCGAAGCGATCCAACAGCTGGAACATCAGCCGGTGAAAACCGTGCAGCTTTACCCGTTGTTTTTTAACAAGGGCAAGCACGTGGGCAAGGATATTCCGGCACAGATTGAAGAGGCCCGCGAGCGGTTTCCGGATCTGGATATCGAATTGATGCGTTATTTCGGCAGTGCCGCCGGGCTCGCGCCGCTGGTGGTGCAGCATCTTCAGGAACAGGAAAACTGACCCGGAACCGGCTGTCATGGATGACATGGAAACTACGCTTCAACGGATTTTTGCCAGCGAGTCTCGCCGGGTACTGGCGACGCTGATTCGTCTGCTGGGGGATTTCGACCTGGCAGAAGATGCCTTGCAGGAAGCATTTGTCGCTGCCCTGAGGCAATGGCCGGAAGACGGCGTGCCGGACAATCCCCGTGCCTGGCTGGTCTCTGCGGGGCGCTTCAAGGCCATCGATCAGTTACGCCGCCGTGCCCGTTACGACGCGCTATTGCGTGAGCAGGCGGATCACCTTGCCGCCCAGGCGACGGTGGAAATGGAGATTGAGAATGCCGCCATCGAGGATGACCGGCTGCGCCTGATCTTCACCTGTTGCCACCCGGGGCTGGCGCCGCAAGCACAGGTGGCGCTGACATTACGGGAAGTGTGTGGACTTACCACGGAAGCCATCGCCCGCGCCTTTCTCAGCAAACCCGCCACTGTGGCCCAGCGTATTGTCCGCGCCAAGGGCAAGATCCGCGATGCGAAGATTCCCTACGAGGTGCCGGAAGGTGCAGCATTGGCGGAGCGTCTGCAGTCGGTCCTGCAGGTGATCTATCTGGTGTTCAACGAGGGCTATCTGGCGTCGTCCGGCGAGCAGGCCCTGCGTCATGATCTCAGTGAGGAAGCGATTCGCCTGGCGGAGCTGGTGCTGGCCTTGCTGGCGGAACGCACCGACCAGCCCGACCCGGAATGCCAGGGCCTGCTGGCGCTGATGCTGCTTCACCATGCCCGTCGGGCGACGCGCACGGATGCGCAAGGCGAGCTGGTGTTACTGGAAAACCAGCAGCGCAGTCTCTGGGACCGGCAGGAAATCCAGCGCGCGGATCAACTGGTGCGCCAGGCCTTGCTGTCACGGCGCTTCGGGCCTTATACCCTGCAGGCCGCCATTGCGGCAGTGCATGCACAGTCACCCAGCAGTGCGGAGACCGACTGGCAGGAAATCGTCGGGCTCTATGATCTGTTGATGCAGCATATGCCGACGCCCATCGTGGCGCTCAATCGGGCGGCGGCGCTGGCCATGCGTGATGGCCCGGAGGCCGGCTTGCAGGCACTGGAGCCGCTGATGGAGAACAAGGCCCTGAAAGGGTATCACCTTGCCCATGCCGCACTGGCAGATATGCACCGGCAGTTGGGCCATCAGGACGCGGCGGCTCAGGCCTACACGCAAGCGTTGGCATTGGCGACGCAACCAGCAGAAAAACGCTTTCTGCAACAACGGCTTGCTGACCTTTCCGGGTAGCGGTTTTATTCGCGGACAGTGGCATCTTGAAATAAACAGGGGCGTTGTCGAAAGCGGGGTTTCAGGTTCGACTAATGGGAAAGTGGCCCATAAAGGAGTTGAGCATGAGCATTGAAACAACCATTCAGGACCTTACTCGCCGCTGGCTGAAAGGCGCAGCCGATAATGATGTCGAGGCGATCATGGCCCTCTATCATCCGACTATCCGTTCATTCGATGCCATTCTGGCTATTCAGGTATCTGGCGAGAAAGCGTATCGGGCGCATTGGAAAAAGTGCATGGAATCCTGCCCGGCGGAGCCGTTTTTCGAGATGCACGACCTGGTTGTGGAGGCATCCGATTCGCTGGCGGTGTCGCACAGCCTGACCCATTGCGGTGCCACGGTGGAAGGGAAAAAGCAGGGCGGCTGGATGCGCTGTACGCATGTATGGAAACGTGATGGCGACCAGTGGAAGATTGTCCACGAACACTTTTCCTGCCCGTTCAATCCGGAGGACATGTCGCTGATTATGACGTGGCAACCGGAGCACACACCGGTACCTTTCAACTAGTGCTAACAGGCCAAAAGGAGAGCACGATGAAATATCTATGTCTGGTGTATTACAACGAAGCGGCGATGCAGGAACGTGGCGATGATCACTGGCAATCGCTTAACCAGGAGTGCCAATCCTACAGCGGCGGCTTGCAGGAGTCCGGCGTGATGCTGGATGGCTCCGCCCTGCAACCGGTGTCCACGGCGACCACGGTGCGTTTGCGCGACGGGCAGGTGAGTGTCACCGATGGCCCCTTTGCGGAAACCAAGGAGCAGCTGGCGGGCTTTTACCTGATCGACGCCAATGACCTGAACGATGCGATCCGTGTGGCCAGCCGTATTCCGCCGGCACGCTACGGCAGCATCGAGGTGCGGCCGGTGCGCGATATCTACGGCGAGTCGTCGGATGCCGTGCCTTATGCGGACGCGGTATCGGAAAACGAGAAGGTGACGGACTAAAGCGTTTTTGAAAACGCCCGTCACCCCTGATTTTCTGTGGGAAGTGATGCTTGCATCATGAATAACGTCGGGGTGTGGCCGGTCCTTTCGCGATGCAAGCATCGCTTCCCACAGCCTGCCTGTCTTTTTTCAGAGGCTCCCTAAAGCGTTGGGGGGGGCTCAACAGGCGTCATCTCGGTAGTGTTAACAGGACCTAATCAAAGGTCTTCGCGAACACCAAACCGCCCCACAGTACATTGCGGTCGCCCACGCCTTCTTTCAGTTCGGAGGTGTGGCCGCGCAGGACATAGCTGAGCCGATAGCCGTCGCTGAAGGCATAGGTGTAACCCAGCCAGGCTTCGGCGACGCCATGGTTCACTTCGTCACTGTCGTAGCGCACGTCGCTGTCCCGGAACTGGCCCTGCAGAAACGCATTGTAGGCGCGGCCGACCAGGGCGATGCCACCCCACACATAGTGCTCGTTATCCTCACTGGTGGCGGTGGTGTTGTTGCGCTCGCCGTAGCGGGTCAGCTCCGGGTTGCTCTGCCACCAGGGGCTGCGCAGGCGCCCGGCGCGAAAGCTCAGGCTCCAGCGTGCTTCGGTGAGGTAACCCACGGAGCCTTCCACAGTGCTTTTCACTTCCAGATTGTCGCTGGAAATGGGCAGGGTCTTCTGCCGTGCCACCGCGTAGCGGGCGGTGGGTTCGCCGCCATCGCTGATCTGGTGATCCCAGCCTTCCGCTTGTTCACTGCCGACGACCTTGTGCACACCATTTTGAATATTGCCGGCCAGATCCAGCCCCAGGGCGCCCAGTGTCAGGGTGCTGTGCCAGGCCACCTGGTCGTCGGGATTCACCTGCACGCGGCTGCTGGAAAGGTAGATCATGCTGGCGTAGGGGCGGTCGTCGTACAGGGGCTCGGGCCGCTCTTTCTGTTCCGGGGTGAAGCCGAAAATGCCCGCTTCAAAACTGTGGCCGCGAACCCGGCTCCCGGACAAGCTATTGAGGCCCAGGGCGGTATCGATCCAGCCCAGCGGGGTATCCAGGGAAAGCAGAAAATCCCGTGCCCGGGTGCCGGTGGCGGCCATGCTGAGGCCGTAGGTGTAATCCTGATCACGGGTGCCCGGCACCAGCATGTCGTTATCCAGGGTCAGTGCCCAGCTACCGGTTTCGCGCTCCTGCTGCGGTTGAGGGCGGGATTGGCGTGGGCGCATTTCGGCGAATCCGGGGTCCCCGGCCCGGGCCAGCGGCGAGGCGGTGTCGGACAGGGACGCGGCAGCGGTCAGTCCCGGGCTCGCCAGCATGATGATCGCCAGTAAGCTGGCGACCCGGAAACCGGGGGAAGGAAAAAGGCTGTCGCGTGTGTTCTCTGTCATGGCTCCGTATCCGTCTCACTCCGGAAGCGCGCAAGCGGCTCGCCGGAACTGCAATTCTGTGACGCGTACGGTATGCCCCGCACGCGCATGGTCGGTATCGCGTTGCTGGGCGGTTGTTGCCTGTTTCTACAGAGAGTTGTTGTTCTGCCAGCGGCAGCGGCGCCATTGTCGAGCCGCTGAGTGTTCAATAGGACTAGGATCACCGATGACTGTTCGATGAAACAGTGCGACAGCGTTGGCCATTTAATCGAATTTTTCGATTTATTCGGAACGCGCCCTTATCCGCGGATGACAAGATACCCATCACTGCCGTCTTCTTCGGTCATTGAGCTTCGTTACCCAGGCGGCGTAGCCTCAGTGACATATTCATGAGCTGACGCTCAACAGACAGTGATGATAAGGAGAGCACGGTGGCAGAAGCATATATCGTAGCGGCGGTGCGTACCGCTGGTGGCAAGAAGAACGGTCGGCTGAGCAAGGTACACCCGGCAGATATGGGCGGCCGCGTTATTGATGCAGTGGTCGAGCGCACCGGGGTGGCGCCGGAAAAAATCGACGACGTGATTTTTGGTTGTGTGAGCCAGATCGGCCCGCAGACCTTCAACGTGGCGCGGACTTCTATCATGAGCTCCTGCCTGCCGGAGTCCGTACCGGGTGTCACTATTGACCGTCAGTGCGGCTCCTCCCAGCAGGCAATTCACTTTGCCGCCCAGGCGGTGATGAGTGGCACCCAGGACCTGGTGATTGCCGGCGGGGTGGAATCCATGAGCCAGGTGCCCATCGGTTCTCCGGTGATGGCCGTCAAGGAAATGGGCAACCCGTTTACCGGTGAAATCAGCAAGCGCTATCCGGGCGAAACGTTCAGCCAGTTCCATGGTGCTGAGCGCATGGCGGAGAAATACGGGGTAAGCAAGGCTGAGCTTGACCAGTTCGCCTACGACTCTCACAAACGTGGGGCGGCGGCGACCGAAGCGGGCCGCTTCAAGGATGAAATCATTCCGGTGCCGGTGACCCTGGAAGACGGCTCCCAGGAAGAGCATCTGGTCGATGAAGGAATTCGCTGGGAAGCGGAGCTGGATGCCATCAAGGCGCTGCAGCCGCTGCAGGAAGGGGGCCATATCAGCGCCGCCAACGCCAGCCAGATTACCGATGGCGCCTCGGCGGTGATGATCGCCAGCGAAAAGGCGGTCAAGGAACTGGGCCTGACGCCGCTGGCGCGTATTCACGCCATGGCGGTAGTGGGCTCTGACCCGACCATGGTGCTGGAAGGCCCGATCCCGGCCACCGAAAAAGTGCTCAAGCAGGCCGGCATGACCATGGCGGATATCGACCTGTACGAAGTCAACGAAGCGTTCGGCTCCGTGCCGCTGGCCTGGATGAAGGCGGTGGGTGCGGATTACGAAAAACTGAACGTGAACGGCGGCGCCCAGGCGCTGGGCCACCCGCTGGGGGCCACCGGTTCCAAGCTGATGGGCACGCTGGTGTATGAGCTGAAACGCCGTGGCGGCAAGTACGGTCTGCTGGCCATCTGTGAAGGCCTGGGCACCGCTAACGCGACCATTATCGAAGTGCTGTAAAAGTTGTCGATGAAAGTGAAAAGTGCAAAGTGAAAATGCGGAGGGGCGTGTGGCCGCCCACCTGAAATTCAGCTCCGTTCCTTCGCGTTTTTCAGCTTGAAAAAAAGCCGCCCTGGTTTTCCGGGGCGGCTTTTTTTGGTTCATTGCGGAATGAAGTGATCAGCCAGCTTCAGAGCTTGTCGCATTATCCCGCCCTGGCAACCGCTGGACGCCTGATGCTCGACGACGGACGCTTGCATTCAAAACCTGAACACCTTGGCCGCCAGGCTCTCTGCGCAAAATGCATTACCCGATAGTTGCCTGAATGATGACTCTGAACACCCCTCAAAGGAGAGGCCGCAATAACGACAACCTCTCAGGCTATGGGGTTTTACGTCAGGCATCCGGCGTCGAGCGTTTGGCAAAGTGCCAGGTATTCGCGATAAATCCATCAGACGGTGAAAAGCGAGTCATTCACTCTAATCCGCGAAGAACCTTTTCTAGCGCACGGTTTTATCTGCAGGAGCCATGCCTGCACGGCGAAGGATTCAGTCACGAGTCACGAGTCACGAGTTTCGAGGAGCGAAGTTCAGAACCGGAAGCCCTCTCTTTGGATCTTGGGTTTTGCCTTTCGCAACTCGTCACTCGTATCTCGATACCGTTCCCGCAGCAAGGCAGGGCCGCTTGCAGACAGTCCTCCATGGTGCGCAGGAGAATGTTATTGCCAGCGAATCAACTGAGCCTTTCCACCAGCCAGACCCCGGCCAGTACCATGATGGCCACCGACCCCACCGGCACGAAGACGCGCTTGTACAGCGCTGTATCCCGCGCCAGATAAGCCAGCGGCACAAACAACAACACGATGGCTATCTGCCCCAGCTCCACGCCGATATTGAAGCCCAGCAGCGGCAACACAATGCCGTCCCCCATCAGCCCCAGATCCGCCAGCACTGACGCAAACCCCAGCCCGTGAACCAGGCCGAAGACGAAGGCCATGATCCAGCGTTTCGGGAACAGCCCAGGCAGCAGATTGGCGGCGGCGCCGAGCGCGACGGTGAGGGCGATGGCGGACTCCACCAGCCAGGCGGGCAGGGTAATGATGCCCAGCGTGGCCAGCGCCAGGGTCAGCGAATGGGTGACAGTAAAGGCAGTGACGATGGCCAGGGTCTGGGTCAGGGCGCCACGCATGGTGGGTGCCGGCTGCCAGCCGCCCCGTTGCCACACCAGCACGGCGGGAAACAGCAGGGTGAGCAGGAACAGGATGTGGTCGTAGCCGATCAGGATGTGGTGGATGCCCTGATGCACAAACCCCTGAAAGGCCTGCCATTGCCCTGCGCCACTGGTATCGAGCTGGTGGCGACGTTGGTTGTCGCTGAACGTCACCGCCAGTTCGACGCCGTCGTGGTTCGACCTGAGCAAGCCGTGGTGGCTGGGGTCCCGGTCGAACAGGAAGCGGTAATGAACGCCCAGTTGTGACGGTGCGGCGGGGCAGGTGCCCTGAAAATGTAGGGCGGCGTAGGTGCCGTCCACATGGTCATTGGCCTGCAAACCGGTGAGCGTGAGCGGGCAGGGTTGGGCTGTTTCCCCTTGCTCCGTCTGCACGGTGAGCATGGGCAGAATTTGCTGCGCCAGTTCGGGTTGGCGGTTACGCAGCTCACCCCAGGTGATGTTGCCATCGTTGTTGCTGTCCAGGTCGATCACCAGTTGCAGGTCGCGCAGGGCGATATCCCAGCGACCGGTAATTTGCGGGCTGCTGGAGGTGCTGTTCAGGGTCAGGTAGCTGTCGCTGGGTTTATGGGCAAACGCCGGGGCGCAGGCGAGAAGCAGCATCAGTATCAGGCAATGCTTCATGGTTGGGCCTCCGGCCAGTGCGCTTGGAGGGCGGCGTCATGGACGCCGTGGGTGTCGATGAAATCCCGTGCGGTGGCCTGGGCATCGGCGTTGTCGGCGGCTGTGGCCGCGGCGAGCAACAGGCGCAGGTCGGTGAGCTCCTTTTGCTGCTGCCAGTTGTCCCGGGCCACGGCAAGGGCCTCGCTGGGCGACGGGTCGACCTGCAGCAGGTAGCGGGCATGCTCACGTTGATGCACGGTGCGGCCAGCGAATTCAGCCGCGTCCAGCCGTTGCTGGTAGGCCTGTTGCCACTGCCCGGCCTGCGGGTGCTGGCTGCGCTGGCCGGCGATGGCCAGGCGCAGCAGGGCATTGTCCCGGTCCTGCCAGTTTTTCAGATCCGCAATCACGGCGTCGGGGTGACCTTGCTGTAACCACAGGTCGTTTTGCAGGTAGCGCAAATAGGCATCCTGTGGGGCGAGCGCCAGGGCGGCATCCAGGGCCTGTTGCGCCCGTTCCGGTTCACCCTGCTGAATGGCCATTTCAGCAATCAGGGTCTGCAACCAGACGCTCTGGGTGGTGTCGCTAACCAGTGGACTATCGGCCAGCGACTGCAGGGTGGCGTAGGCGCGCTGATGCTGGTCCGTCATGGCTTGCACACTGGCCTGACATAACACCACCGTCGTCGGTGGCAGGCTGTTGGCCGCGTTGCCACAGGCTTGCCGGGCGGCATCGAACTGGCCCTGAACCCGCTCGATGTTGGCCAGCATCAGCCAGCCCTGGCCCTGATTGGGGTGCTGTTCCAGTAATCGCGTCAGGCGGGTTCGGGCCCGGGTGAACTGGTGGCGTTGTTGCTCGATGTCCGCCCACAGCAGGCTCACCGCCGGGGACGGTGGCTGGGAAAAGGGGGCCAGGGTGCGTTGTGCATAGCCAAGAAAACGCGGGTCGCCCTGCTGGCGACCGTAATCAATCTGGGCGCGGGCCAGACGCAGTGCATCGGCCTCGTTTTGTGGTGGGCTGGCGGGTGTCAGGGCCCGTTGGGAGTCCGACAAGGTGGCCAGTACCGTGTTGTTATTGTCCGGGGTGTAGGGGGCTGCCCCGGTCGTGCTGACCAGTAGCCCCCCGCAGAGAATCAACAGTAAGGCCGCCGGAAACCGGCGGCCTGTTTGGGGGTTA
>OJCY01000425.1_pt1 | contig 11020 bp, 7 predicted proteins | sample 1592321 | NCBI WGS metagenome assembly OJCY01 (sample SAMN05416784, study PRJEB24817) | seawater metagenome | isolation source: Sea water | place: Canada:Atlantic | collected 2013-07
GCGCTGCTGGTACTGGACCGTGCCGATCCGAACGGTGTCGGGCATTCGCCGGCCGTATCGCTTGCGCTTGCCGTTGTCGCCGTTGCGGGCCACCTTGGGATTCCGCCAGGTCAGGTGGATACCGTAACCCAGGGAAGCGTGGTCAGCATCCAGGTAGTGCGGAATAATGCCGTGGATTTCAAAACCGTTGTGTAATTGGAACGACAGTACCGGGTCCCGCTGCTTTTTCGATTTCACCGCCTCCACGTACTCTTCCACCGATTCAAACTTCTTCAGGCGTTTGGCCAGTGTCGGTAACCTGCCCGCGAACACAACGCCCTGCAATTCCAGCGCCTGGCAGAGCGTTTTACGTTCGTTGTACAGGCGCTCACCAATGCGGTAGCCACGGCAGTCGGGGTCTACACACACCTCCATGCCGTACAGCCACTCCCCTTCCGGGTCGTGGCGCGAGGCATAACCATTACCAGTAATTTCTGTCCAGTCATGGGGCGCCAATGCAACGTCTTCACCAATACGAAACGTGGCGCAATACCCCACCACACGGTCACCCAACATGGCGACAAACTGGCCCTCAGGAAAGGTGTTGATCTGCCCTGTCAGGGGGCCAGCGGTGTAGCCATACATCCCTGTGCCCGCGTACACTCGGCGGCTCAGGGCGATGATTCCCGGTATATCACCAAGGGTGGCGTTTCTTACGTACAGGCGCTGTGTCTTGTCTGAAAAGGGAGGACTCATGGAAACCTCGGAAGCTGGAAGCCTAAAGTCATAGTTCGCGAAATGTCCTTGAGCCGTCAAGTGGCCTCTGCAGAAAACAAATCGAAGCAAACTTTAACCTGACAAACCGGCGCCAGGCCTTTTAGAGTAGGCCCATGTAAAACGATTAGAGGCTTTCCCATGAATCGGCGCCCAGTGCTTCCGATGCTCGCAATCCTGATGGCCGTCGGCCTCGCAGGCTGCGCCAGTAAACAGAACCTGCCTCCAACGAATGGCACCACCTGGCAGCCCCCTCACAACGCCACACCCGAGGATGCGGCGACAGCAGATCGGTTATGGCAGGTATTCGAGCGTTACGAAGGCACGCCCTATCGCTACGGCGGCACCTCAGCCAATGGCTTCGATTGCTCTGGCTTCATCGCCACTGCCTTCGATGAAGCCCTCGGCCGTCAGTTACCCCGTACAACCTCACAGATGCTGGCATCCGGTGACGTGGTTGGGCGTGACCAACTGCGTGCTGGCGATCTGGTGTTTTTCCGTATCAAAGGCAAGGACCAGCATGCTGGTATCTACATGGGTGGTGACAGCTTCATTCATTCCTCGACCTCCATCGGCGTTACCCGCTCGTCCCTCAACGGATACTACTGGCGGGATCGTTTCAGCCAGGCTAGACGGTTTGACTAGCCAGCCAGTAACAACACTACGCCCAGCAGATAGAGAACCATGATAACCACGCTTTCTGTGCCGATCTGACCGATACCGTGACGCTCTCGGCGGATTAATCCCATCATCAGCACGCCGGACATCAATAGGGTGAGCGCCGCCCAGAATACCGAATCCTCCGGCATGGCATGGTAGATCGACCCGTCCCGGTAGGCGATATCGGAGGCTGCAGTAAACAGCGTGTCGAACGCGTTGCCGCCAATGATACCGCTTACGGCCAAGGTCAGAGCGCCTCGGCGAACTGCGGCTATGGACGTCACCAGCTCGGGTATTGAGGTACTGATCGCCGTCAACATCACGCCAACAATGGTCTGGCTCAGGTTAGCCCTGTCTGCAATCACCGTTGCCGCCGGCTCCAGCATCCAGCCTGCAATTCCCAGCACCAGCATCAGCGCCAGGAACTCTATCCAAAGCCGCAGCAGCGGCGGCATGGCTGTTACGTCGTCAGGCTCGTCTTGCCGCGTGTCCCTGGTTATTGAAGGCCGCCACATGGGCGATTCCGATGCGTCCCGCACCAGGTATATTCCGTAGATGTAGGCGCCCAGAAGAACCGGTGTGACCGGATGAACACCGAAGAACGTCACGTCCGGCAGGTGGGGCGCGAACAGGATCAACGCCAGAAGGCAAATCAGCAAGCCGTTCTGCATCATGTTCGGCACAGACGCAGCCGCATGCTCAAGATTGGCGCGACGATAAACCATATCCGCCACCGCAAGGAAAAACGTCTGGACAGCAATGCCACCCAAAGCGTTGCTCACGGCCAGTTCCGCGTTGCCGTGCCACGCTGCAGTCACCGACAGCACCGACCCACCCAGGGATGTCGACGCCCCCAGAAGCACCGCACCCGCAGCGGCCTCTCCTATTCCTGTGCGGTCAGCGAGTTGGTCCACAACCCGTGTGATACGCGTACCGGCCAGCGCAATAATGGCGGCACACACGAAAAACACGAGACTACCCTGAAGAAGGGTCCAGCTTCCGGGAGACGATAGCTCCACGTTAAAAATCTCCTTGGAAAAGAGAGAATGGCACCTATCTGCGCGAGCGAGGCGGAAACCACCACCAGGTAGCGACGACCACAAGCCCAAATACCGTATAGGCGGCAATGAATACCCAGGCAGGCGCATCGTAATAGAGAATCTGCTGCAGCCAATGCTCGATAAAGCTGCCGGTGTAGCCATCAACACCCGCCTTTGACCGTAGCCATATTTCCAGCGTGGTCAACGGGCAGACAATACCAAGCCAGGCCTCTGCAACCACGATGGCAATCGCGCCCAGATGGGCCAGCCGGAACCACAAGTTGTTCACCCAACGCCAACCCAGGCCGTTGCCCGCCAGCACCAGAACCAACCCGAACAGAACGAAGGCCACCACCAGCAGATGAATGGTCAGGACGGTATCGGCGAGAATCTGATAAACGTTGCCCATGACGACTGTCTACTCTAACAAATTGCCAGATTCCTATGATCCCGCCAGATAACATCGGTTGGCAAACGTGGACTCGCGCACGGAATGCACGATAATATCTGTAGCAAATACCTACAATCTTCTGTGGTTATGTCGGCGCCTCAAGCGCGCCCGTGATAAACGGAATTACAAACGCTATGGATCCAGCACCCGGAAATCATCTCCAAGCCGTCAAAATAGAACTTAACCGCCTTGAGACCTACCGGCGGCGCACCTATCTTGGCGTACTGGCCCTGACCGTGGCTATCATGATGCTCAGTTGGGCCTTCCGGGAACAGAGCGATCCGTTCATTACCATCGCCTACCCTGTTTTTTCCATCATTCTCACCATTCTTGGCTTCGCATTCTGGCGCCGATCCTTGCAGCTCAGAACCATGGAAATCACCCTCGTCGCTGTAGTCGGGACAATGATTCTCAGCCGCCTCGCATGGCATTTTGCGGTTGGCGACCCGCTCGGCGAACACCTTCTTTTGCTCACGGGCGGGCACTACTGGGCAGTGGGTATCATGATCGTTGGCGGTTTTATTGCGCTTGGTTTTCGGGGCGGCATGGTGACAGGTGTCGCGACCTTGCTGTTTTCGGGCGCGCTGACCACTCAGGAAGTCTCTCAATGCTTCCTGGCAGCAGGCGATCACTGTCAAAACTGGGTATACCTGCTGCGCATCCATCTGTTCCTCACCGTTCTGTTGGTGCTTACCAGCGCCGGAACGCTGCTGCGTGAACGCTCCTGGAGTGCCTTTGCGCGAGCTGAAACCCTGCACCATTGGGCGAACACAGATCCGCTATGCGGCCTGGCAAACCGCCGGGGTGCTGACCGTTTCCTGTCTGCCGAAGCCGCCCAGGCAGACCGATACCAGCGCCCTCTGACCATCATTCTGATTGATATTGACGAATTCAAGAGCATCAACGATGACTACGGCCACGAAATCGGTGATGCGGTGATTCGCGGGTTTGCAGACATCCTTTCCAAAACCGTTCGTGAAGTGGACCTCGCCGCTCGCTGGGGCGGAGACGAATTCCTCGTCGCCACACCGGGCGTGGACCTTCGCAGCGCCCGCCACGCCGCACAACGCTGCCGCCGCGCCATTGAAAGGGCACCCATCGCGGGTGTCTCCGTGACTGCCACCGTCGGTATTGCCGAGTACCTGCCTGGACAGGGCATCGAGGATGCCATCAGCCGGGCCGACGCCATGCTATACCGCGCCAAGGCCGCTGGCCGAAACCGGGTGATTACGGAGGCCTGCGAACTGGCCTGAACGCTACGCGAGCATCCCTGCCGTTTTTGGACGACTTGGTGTCGTATTGGATTTACCACCCGTGACCGATCCGGGCCACATTGAATCAAGGCTGCACACGCGGCTGCCATTGTGGGTAAAGGGGGATCGAGATGGCACAACTACCGAAACGTGCAAAAGTCGTCATCATTGGCCAGGGCGGTATCGTTGGCTCATCGGTCGCCCACCACCTGATCGAACAGGGCTGGGATGACATCGTCGGGCTGGAAAAATCCGCCATTCCCTCGGACATCGGCTCTACCTCCCATGCCTCGGACTTCTGCTTCACCACCTCCCACGACAAGCTGAATATCTATACCACCAAGTACAGCCAGGCGTTCTATGAGAAACGCGGCAACTATGTGAAATGCGGCGGCATGGAAGTGGCTCGCGCTGATGACGACGAGCGCATGGACGAACTCCGCCGCAAGGTCGGTTCCGGCAAGGCGTTCGGCACCAACGTCAGTATGATTTCACCGAAACAGGCGAAAGAACTGTTTCCCCTTTTGAACGAAGACTGTATCCAGGGCGCCATGTGGGACCCGGACGCGGGGCTGGTGGTGCCCCGCTCCCAGAGCGTTGCAGGCGATCTGGTTGAAGAGGCGGTCGCTACCGGGAAATTGCAGGCCTTTGCCTACACTCCGGCCATCCGCATCGACGTACAGGACGGCCAGGTACGGGGCGTGGAAACCCACAAAGGCTATATCGAAACCGAGTACGTGGTGCTGTCCATGGGCATCTGGGGGCCCCTGATGGCCAACACCGCCAACTCGCCCCTGCCGCTGATGCCACTGGAACACCCGCTGCTGTTCTTCGGCCCTTACGAGGAACTGGCCGGCACCGGCAAGCAGATTGTCTATCCCTTGTTCCGCGACCAGGGCAACTCCGCCTACGTGCGGGATACTGGCGACCCTACCACCACCGAGGGTGGCCGCATTGAGTGGGGCTATTACGAAGCGGAAGATCCTCGACTGGTCTACCCCGGGGCCATTTCCGAGCCCCGCGAAGCACGGATGTCGCCATCCATGAGAGACCTGACGCTGGATCAGGTCATGGATGCCTATGAGAAAGCCATCGAAATGACGCCGATCCTCGGCGAACTGGGCTGGGAGGAAAAGCACTCCTTCAACGGCCTGCTGTCGGTCACACCCGACGGCGGATCACTGATGGGGGAATCCCCGGAAGTGCGCAACCTCTGGTTCTGTGAAGCGGTCTGGGTCAAGGATGGCCCCGGTGCAGGCAAAATCCTGGCGGACTGGATGACCCATGGCTCTCCGGAGATGGACCCCCACAGCATCGACATCGCCCGCCACTATCCGCTGCAGAAAACCCCGGACTACGTTTACAACCGATGCTACGAAACCGCCAAAAAAATCTACACCCCGGCGGTGCATCCCCGCGAGCCCTACATGACCGGTCGTAAGATGCGAACCAGCCCCTTCTATCTGCGGGAAGTCGAGCTGGGTGCCTATTTCATGGAAGCCGCCGGCTGGGAGCGGGCCCACGGCTACGCCGCCAACGAGTCCACTTTGCTGGCGAAATACCGCGACCGCATTCCGGTACGGGAACATGAATGGGACGCCCGGCATTTCTGGGAAGTGTCCAACGCCGAGCAACTGGAAATGAGCGAATCGGTGGGCATGATCAACCTGTCCCACTTCGCTATTTTCGACATCTCCGGTGACGACGCCGAAACTCTGCTGGAGTACCTGTCCGTCGCCAAGGTGGGCGGCACCATCTCTCATGGCAAGGGTGTTTATACTCACTTTCTGGATGCACGTGGCGGCATCCGCTCAGACCTGACCATCATCCGACGGGGCGACAACGATTACCGGGTGGTCTGCGGCGGCGACACTGGCCATCGGGACCATTGCTGGATCAAACGCATCGCACGGGAAAAAGGCCTGAACAATATCCGCCTGCAGGACCGCACCGATGAGCTGGCCACCCTGGGGCTTTGGGGGCCGAAGGCGCGGGAAACGCTGGCACAGTTCGTCACCAACCCTGACGAGCTGTCGGCAGAGAATTTCCCATTTGCCACCGCCAGAGAACTGAATATCCAGGGCGTTCCGGTGTGGGCGTTCCGGATATCCTATGTGGGCGAACAGGGCTGGGAGCTCTATTTCCCGTTCAGCTATGGCCTGCGAATCTGGGATCTGCTGTACGACGCTGGCGTTACGCCGGTTGGCATCGAAACCTACGCCAACACGCGCCGTCTGGAGAAGAGCCTGCGGCTGCAGAACGTAGACCTCGAAACGGAGTACAACCTTTACGAAGCCGGGCTCCAACGGCCCAAGGTCAAGGAGGCAGACTTCCATGGCAAGGCAGCCTACCTGGAACAACGAAGCTGGTCACAGCAGGCCGCGTACCTGTGCACCATGACCATGACGGAACATCGGGATGCCAACGGGGTATTGCGCTACCCGGTTGGCCAGTGGCCGATCCTCGACCCGCAAACCGGAGAAGTGCTGGTGGACAGTCACGGCCGCCGCTCCTACAACACCAGCGTGGTCTGGGGGCCGTCGGTGGGCAAGATCATCCTGCTGGGGTACATTCCCGTGGAGTATGCTCAGGAGGGCCGGGAACTGACCCTGGAGTACTTCCAGGAGCACTACCCCATCCGTATTGAAGCCGTCGGCTACCGGGCGCTGTTTGATCCGGACAACGAGCGGGTCAAGTCCTGAACGCCATCGTTCAGTCAACACTGGCGGTCAGCACTCGATGATGTTGACCGCCAGCCCGCCTCTTGAAGTTTCCTTGTACTTGTCCAGCATATCGCGACCGGTTTCCCGCATGGTGTGCAGCACCTTGTCGAGGGACACAAAATGCTTGCCGTCTCCTCGCAAAGCCATAATGGCTGCGTCGATGGCTTTCACCGATGCCATGGCATTACGCTCGATACAGGGAATTTGCACCAACCCACCAATGGGGTCACAGGTCATCCCCAAATGGTGCTCCATACCAATCTCGGCCGCGTTCTCAACCTGTTCTGGTGAGCCGCCTGTCGCTGCAGCCAGGCCGGCAGCAGCCATCGCACAGGCCGATCCCACTTCGCCCTGACAACCCACTTCCGCCCCTGAAATGGACGCGTTTTCTTTGAACAGAACGCCAATTGCCGCCGCTGTCAGCATAAAGCGGACAACGCCGTCTTCATCCGCCTGGGGGCAGAACTCCCAGTAGTAATGCAGCACCGCAGGGATAATGCCAGCAGCGCCGTTGGTCGGTGCGGTCACAATCCGGCCGCCGGCCGCGTTCTCTTCATTGACGGCAAGGGCATAGAGATTCACCCAGTCGAGCGCGCTCAACGACGGCGATATCAGGTCCACTCGCGTTTTATCCATCAGCGAGCGATACAGCGACGCAGCCCTGCGCCGAACCTTGAGGCCTCCGGGCAACTCCCCTTCATGGCGGATACCGTTTTGCACACACTCACGCATTACGCGCCAGAGCTCGAGAATGCCCGCTCGAATGTCATCGGCCGTACGCCAGGCCTGCTCATTGGCCAACATTATGTCGGCGATGGTGAGCTCGTGTTCCTGGCAAAGGGCCAGCAGGGTTTTCCCGCTGTTGAAGGGATAAGGCAAGGGCGTGTCGCCTGCGCGGATTTCCAGGCTGCCATCGGCGTTCGCCGCCACCACAAAACCACCGCCGACCGAGTAATAGGTATGCTCACACAGGCACTGCCCGTGCTCGTCAAATGCCTGACAGACCATGCCGTTGGGGTGTTCTGGCAGCGATTTCCGCCGGTAATACACGATATCGGTACTCTCGCGGAAACGAATCTGATGTTGACCAGCGAGGCTGAGTGTTCCTGTGCTTCGAATACGCTCAAGCCGCCCCGGCATTTGCTCGGGATCAAACCGGGCCGGCCGCTCGCCTTCCAGCCCCATCATCACAGCCGGTCCAGTACCATGCCCCTTGCCGGTAGCACCTAAAGAGCCATACAGGGATACCTTTAGTCGATGCACGGAAGCCAGCAGACATTCATCGTCCAGGCCACCTGCAAACCGGCGCGCGGCCTCCATGGGCCCGACGGTATGGGAACTGGACGGGCCAATGCCTGCCTTGAACAGCTCAAATAGACTGACAGCCACTTCGCAGCCTCCTACCTTGGGGTGTGCTTCAAGGATAGCGCTATTGGCGGTCCACCGCCTGCTTGCTGACGACATTCGAACGATGGTTTACGACAGTTCGGGCCCGCCCAAAAAACAGCACTAACGTCGCATCTGGATCATTCCGCAAAGCCCCGTGTCGGTTGTGGACCATTCGCTACCGGGCCGCCAGCATAGAATGAGATCACATTGGAACTGATCACTTATTGCACTATCAAAAGGCAACAACTAGTGTTCAGGTTGAGGTAATACAATTGGTGTGACAGCCAGACATTGCCGCGACAGGCCCAGGCGGGGCGAGGGGGTTTACCATGACCGCTGACAAAGGCTCATACACAGATCGGCCCGTCCAAGAGCCCTATCGAGTCGGCTTCCTGCTGATCGATAATTTTACCCTGATTGCCCTGGCCACGGCCGTTGAACCTCTGCGCATGGCCAACCAGTTGGCCGGCACTGAACTCTATTCCTGGAAGCTGCTCACGGCCGGAGGCGAACCCGCTCGTGCCAGCGATGGCATTTCCATGTTGCCGGATGCGTCTATCCAGGAAGAACATCGTTTTGACCTGGTGATCGTGGTGGCCGGTATTGATGTTACCCGGAGTTTTTCCCGCAAAGAGGTCGTCTGGTTGAAGCAGATGGCGCGTCGCCACGTCCTCCTTGGGGCGGTCTGCACTGGCCCCTATGTCCTGGCCAGCGCAGGCCTTCTCGACGGTCATGCCTGTAGCGCCCATTGGGAATGCCTGGAGGCCATGCAGGAGGGCTTTCCACGGGTGCAGACCAACAACCGCCTGTTTACTGTCGAGCGGGAACGTATGACCTGTACCGGTGGCACCGTCCCCATGCACATGATGCTCAGTTTTCTGGCACGGCGTCACGGCCAGGAACTCAGTAATGCAGTATCCCACATGTTTGTGTGCGACCGGGTGCGCGAGGAAAGTGAACAGCAGCCCATGCCCATGCACCCGCGACTGGCGTGCGCCCAACCCAAACTGGCGGAGGCGGCCCAGTTGATGGAGGCCAATATCGAAGAGCCCATCGAACTGAAGGAGCTGGCAACACTGGCCGGCATTTCGCGGCGGCAACTGGAACGGTTGTTCCTCAAGCACACGGGCTGCACGCCTTCGCGCTATTACCTGCGGGTGCGCCTTAACCGGGCACGCCGATTGCTCAAGCAGACATCCTGCTCGATTGTGGAAATCGCCTCCATGTGTGGGTTCGTGTCCGCCACCCACTTCAGCCGATGCTATCGCAAGACCATGGGGCGAGCGCCCAAACACGAGCGAATGGAAATTTATTCCCAGGGCTCTTCCAGCGCGGTTTTTACCGATTCCATGGCCAGCCTGCCGTCTTCCTCTCTGCAGGCATTGAGGCGCGCCCGGTCTGAGCCGACCTATGGCATTTTCGAGAACACCGGGTCAGGTTAACCCCACCACCAGGCCGTTTTCATCCAGAGCAATGTCCAGTGCCGCGGGATGGCGTGGCAAACCGGGCATGGTCATGATGTCACCACACACCGCCACCACAAAGCCGGCGCCGGCCGCCAGGCGCACTTCCCTTACCGGCAGTGTATGGCCTGATGGCGCTCCCTTCACCGACGAATCCGCCGAGAAGCTGTACTGGGTCTTGGCGATACATACCGGCAGGTGGCCAAATCCCAGGCTTTCGTATTCCTCGAGTTGCCGCTTCGCCACCGTGGTGAATTCCACGCTTCCGGCGTGGTATATGCGCGTGGCGATGGTACGGATTTTATCCGCCAGCGGCAGGCCGTCTTCATAGAGAAAGTTCACCTCAGGTGTGCCTTCGTCCATCTGATCAAGCACCGCCTGGGCCAGTTCGGTGGCACCCTCACCACCCATAGCCCAGTGGTCGGCAGGCACAGCACGCACACCCAGCGACTCACTGATGGACTGCACCAGCGACATTTCCTCCTCGGTATCGTCCGGGAAACGGTTGATGCACACCACTGGCGTCAGCCCGAACTGCTGCAGATTACGAACGTGTCGCTCCAGGTTGGCGGCACCGGCCCTCAAAGCAGCAAGGTCGGGAACGGAGAGCTGGCTGCGAGGGACCCCACCCTGCATCTTGAGTGCTCTAATGGTACAGACAACCACGGCGGCGTCTGGCCGCAAGCCTGTTTGCCGGCACTTGATATCTATGAACTTTTCCGCCCCCAGGTCGGCGCCAAATCCCGCCTCGGTGACGACCACATCGTTCAGTGCCAGAGCCGCACGGGTGGCGGTCACGGAGTTGCAGCCATGGGCGATATTGGCAAACGGCCCACCGTGGATAAACACCGGGTTGTGCTCCAAACTCTGGACCAGATTAGGCTGCAGCGCTTCTTTCAGAAGCACGGTTAACGACCCTTCCACACCCAGGTCACGAACGGTCACCGGAGTCATATCAGAGCGCCTGCCGATAATGATATTGCCCAGCCGCTGCTTGAGGTCCGCCCGACCGTCCGCCAGGCACAGGATCGCCATGATCTCAGACGACACCGTAATATCGAACCCGGTTTCCCGGGGCACGCCGTGGGCCGCACCACCAAGCCCACACACCAAGTTGCGCAGGGAACGGTCGGTCAGGTCCATCACTCTCCGCCAGCTCACATAGCGAGAGTCCAGGCCCGTCTCATTACCCCAGTGGATGTGGTTGTCGATCAATGACGCCAGCAGATTGTGGGCCGTGGTGATGGCGTGGAAGTCACCATTGCTGTCTCTTATACACATCTCCGAG
>OJCY01000426.1_pt1 | contig 11004 bp, 9 predicted proteins | sample 1592321 | NCBI WGS metagenome assembly OJCY01 (sample SAMN05416784, study PRJEB24817) | seawater metagenome | isolation source: Sea water | place: Canada:Atlantic | collected 2013-07
CTCGTCGGCAGCGTCAGATGTGTATAAGAGACAGTATTTCTCGCGGCCAGATACCGCCGAATCCGTCCGAGCTATTGATGCACGATCGCTTTAAAGCCCTGATGGAATCCCTGAGCGCCCAGCACGACATTGTGTTAGTGGATACGCCCCCCATTCTTGCAGTTACCGATGCCGCCATTGTGGGTCAGCTAGCCGGCAGCAGCCTGATCGTGACCCGCTTTGGCGTAAACAGCGTTAAGGAAGTAGACATCACTCTGACACGCTTCGCGCAGAATAATGTGGAAATCAAAGGTGCGATTCTTAATTGTATGGAGCGCCGTGCTTCCAACGAATACGGCTACTATGCTTACGAGTATCAAGAGAAAAGCTAATCATCGTTTTATGTAGCTACTTTGCGTGAGTCGATCACAGTGCTGGAAAATAAAAGTGTACCTGCACCCGATAGAAAACTGAATCGAGAACGGCTATTAAGAATAAAGAAGTAACTTTCCCGCAGGTTGTGACACTTTGCAGCGAAAGGCCTCTGGTCTTAAAGAATTGTTTTGACTTGAAATGTAAAATTAAATATTCCAATGATTTTTATATAATGAATTAATCATGAAAGAAAGTGGTCGTTAGTATGACGGTGATTATTGGTTTTGTGAATGAGGGAAAAGCTTTTATTCCTGAACTTTATGCTTATAGATCTTGCTTTTCTCAAATTCCTAAAGCAGAAGTGGTTGTCTTCGATGACTATCATTCGGCAGTCGAAAGATCTGATATTCTTTTCCTTTTTATGGGAGTGTTCCCCTTTTGGTTGAAAAGACCAAGGTTTCTGATAACGGAATACCACTCTCTCAGCACAGGACGGTATCCTCGGATCAAAGATTTGATTAAGTCCGTTTTTAATATCAAAGGGGATGTTAGTGTTTTTCTTAATGAGAAAGTCAGGAGCGCTCTTCCTCTGGTTGGCGGAGAGTATAAGACAAGATGTATGGGTTTTGATGGTGAGCTTGCCAAGAAATACGCTAATTCGAAGAAAGAGTTTGATTTTGTTTATTCTGGTTCTTTGCGAGAAGGCGTTGAGCCTCTAATAAAAGATATTGCAAATAAAGGTTATTCCATCATTGTGGTTGGTGCGGATCAGGATTTCTTAGAAGAAGAAAGTAATGTTGTTTCCGTAGGAAAGGTTAGCCTAGAAAAATCATATGAATATATGTCAAAAGCACAGTGGGGGCTAAATATTGTTCCTGATTATTATCCTTATAATATTCAGGATAGCACGAAAGTGGTTGAGTATTTGAGTCTAGGCTTGGGTGTGGCAACTAATCGATATGAATGGGTTGTTGAATTTGAAAATTTCATAGGGGCAAACTTTATATATTACAATGATGCATGGTTGTCTGAAATTGAGGCGCATGAATTTTCTTCGGGGGATATTGAGTGTCTCGAATGGAGTAGATTAATAAAGGAAAGCTGTTTATTTGAGTCTATTTACGACATGGTCCAGGTTTGTGCCTCAGATGAAAAATAAAGACCAAGTACATTACTTTATAATTTTTATTATTTTTTTGGCATTGTTTTTCCGGTTGGTCTTCTTTTTTTTGAATGCGCTTGGCTATATATCTCTCGGCGGCCAGAGTGATGCGGATTATTATGATGATTATGCTACAGGCGTGGCAGTGAATGCAGTTAATTTGTGGCCTGTTATTCTGCGTTGGCTCTATGAAATGGGGATTTATTCAAGAGAGTGGGTTTCAGGTTTTTTGATTATTCTTTCGACGTTAATGATTCCCCTTTTATTTGATCGTGCATTTGCTGACGGGGAAGGCAGTGGCAAAGCTAGGTTGGTTGCTTTGCTCGGAATTTTAGGGTATCCAACCCTGTTTTTTTATTCGCTGGATGTATATCGTGATGTTTTTATGCTTTTTGTCGCCATGTTAGGCTTCTTAGCAGCTAAGAAAGTATTTTCATCACCGAGATTTGGATTAAAAGTTTATTTTTATATGCTTTTATATTGCTCTTTTTCTACTTTGGCATTCTATTTGCGCGGTTATTTAGGGGTTGCTTTCTTTCTTTCTTTCTTGCTCTTTCCTGTGGCTAAGTTGACGCAAAACCACCCGTTTGTGTTTTTTTCGGGGTATGTCGTCGCTGTAGTTATTTCTTATATTTTTGGTTTTTTAGATCCTATATTGCTGTACAGAGGGGAAGATGGTTTTCTGACGGGGGGGGCAACCTTGGGTGTTGGCTTGTATGGGAGGAGTGCTCCCGAATTTCTTCTGCTCTTTGTGTACAGCTTTGTATGTCAGGTTTTAGGTTTATATATAACTAGTGCGGCCGCCGTTTTTGTTTTTGTTTTTGAGAGTGTGCCATTTCTTTTATGTTTAATTTTTGTTATGAGAAACTGGAGGTTTGTTAATGGGTATTGTTTTTATTTGATGATTTTTTCTCTTATGTATTCCACCGTTTGGGTTTTGGGGAATGATAATTTGGGTACGGCGGTGAGGTTGAGGATTTTTACGTACATGCCTGTGTTTATTGTTTTTTTTGTTGTTTATATGGCGAAGAAAAAAGTTGCAGGAGCGAGACAATGAGGGTGCTTGTTGTCGGAACTGTCTCTTCTTCTATCTTTGGGTTTAGAAAACACTTTCTTGAGGAGCTTGTTTCACAAGGTCACGAGGTTTTTATTTATACTACGGACTTGACCCCGGATATAGAGCTCAGAGCAAAAAATGAGATTGGCGTGATTGCTAGAAAATATTCTATGAAAAGAGCGGGAGTTAATCCTTTTGATGACATCAAGGCATTTTTTTTTCTAGCAAAAGAAATGAGAATGCTGGCTCCAGATATTGTCTTTAGCTATTTTGCCAAGCCAGTTATTTGGGGAACGTTGGCTGCTTTCTTTTCAGGGGTAAGGAAAAGGTATGGGATGCTGGAGGGGCTGGGTTATTATTTTATTGATGACCCAAGAAATGTTGCTGGTAAGAAAAAGTTGATAAGAATGATGCAGGTTTTACTGTTTAAAATTAGCATCCCTCTTCTTGATAGGTTGATCGTTTTGAATAAAGATGACAAAAAAGATATACAGGTTACGTATAAAATAAAATGTAAGAATGTTTCTGTTCTTGGTGGTATTGGTGTGGATTTAAAAGAATACCCCTTCTCTCTCCCCGTAGAATATCCTGTGCATTTTATTTTTATTGGCCGTTTGCTTGTCGAGAAAGGAATTAATGAATTCCTGGATGCTGCTGAATATCTTCAAGAAGTTAATGATGATGTGAAGTTTTCAGTGTTTGGTGAAGTTGACCCCGAAAACCCAGGGGGGGTTAATTTGGATCGACTGAGAAAACTTCAGGATAAGGGTGTAATCGATTACCCTGGAGCGGTCAATGATATACCAAAGAGGCTGGCGGAAAGCAGCGTTTTTGTGCTGCCCTCATATCGAGAAGGTATGCCGAGAAGTACGCAAGAAGCAATGTCTTCTGGACGAGCAATTATAACAACTGACGTGCCTGGGTGCCGCGATTCCATATCTAATGAAGTTAATGGCTTGATTGTTCCTCCCCGTGATGCGGGTTCGTTGATAAAAGCCATGAATAGGTTTGTTTCTGACCCTTGTCTTGTTACGAAAATGGGGAAGGAGTCGAGAAGGCTTGCAGAAGAGAAATACGATAAAGATGTTGTAAATAAAAAACTTCTTTCTCTTGTCGGATTTTCTAGATAGGGCCCTTTTAAGGTGGTTGGTATGATTCGAAGAAGGCGCAATAAAATGTTTTGTTTTTATATGAAGAGCTTTTTAAAACAATTCAGAATAATGGCGAAAACTCTGCTGCATGCATTTAAAACATTTTTCGGCGGAGTTGTCGAGCAACCAGAGTTCCTTTTTTTAAAACAAAAAAATGTTGCTTATTTAGTTGTCTCAAAATCTGCTTGCTCTTCCATAAAGAAAGCAATGGTGGAGGATGAGGTGAAAGAAGACATAGGGGATGATTACCAGATTCATCAAAATAAAAGGGTAAAAGAGCTTACAGTGAGAGGTAGGCTAAAGGTCGAGGCAGAGCCTTATGTTTTTACTTACGTAAGAAACCCCTTTTCAAGGTTAGTTTCAGCCTACGTTAATAAGTTTGAAGATTTTAATAAAATAAAAAAAGTGGGTTTTGAGTATGCTGATTATTTGGGAGGCTGGTTTGAATTGTCAGACTCTTTCGAGGACTTTGCAAGGAAGGTGTGTGATATTCCAGATAGGCTGAGCGATCGGCATTTTATGGGGCAATGTTTTCTCATTTATAGTCTTTCCGATACAAAGATAGATGATATATTTAAGTTGGATAACATGGATGAGACTTTCCCTTCTTTGGCAAGTCGATTTGGTTTTGGTGAAGTTCCTCATTTTAATAGAACGACGGAGTATCGTTATGAGGACTACTACTCATCTCCTGAGTTGGTGGAAATGGTATATCGGCGTTATAAAGAGGATGTCGACAAGCTTGGGTACCGTGACGTTTATAAGTCGCTAATAAGCCGTTTTTAAGTTTTCTATGCATGTTTTATTATTAGGTTTGCGAATTGCTTGGTTAAATTTTTGGGGCTGAATGGATTATTTTTGTATGCTTGTGGAATCAGACTAGTGTTAGCAGATTTTCGTTTGCCAGTGCCGAGGGCTGAAAGGAAAGCCTCTTATAATACTCAAGTTTAGAATGGTGGCGAGTGAAAGAAGTTCTTTAGGTGGACTTTTCAGCGATGAAAGATCCACTGTTTTTGGACGCTTTGTTACGATCTTCAAGCACTGCTGGACTGCTTGTGCTTTGAATGTATGGAGGGGGATATGAGTATTGCGGGGCTTTGCCCAATTTTTCTGGAGTGCTTGCCTCTTTATTCAGAGAGGCAATACAGTCGACACGAAATTCGTCCTGAGGCGCCTCTTGGGGCGCCTGTTGATGAGGTAATGATTAGCAAAATGGAGCACATATGAAGCGCCTAGTGGATATTCTTGGTGCATTGGTTGGTCTGTTGCTTTTGGCGCCAGTGATCTTGTTTCTGGCTTTTCTGGTGCGCTGCAAGCATGGCGCGCCTATTTGCTTTCGACAGACACGACCAGGCAGAGATGGGGAACTCTTCGAGATGATCAAGTTTCGTACAATGACTAATGAGCGGAGTGAGAATGGAGAGCTCTTGCCTGACGCTGATAGGTTAACTTCGTTTGGTCATTTTCTTCGCTCCACTAGTTTGGATGAATTGCCTGAACTGTTGAATGTCCTGAAAGGTGATATGAGCCTTGTGGGGCCTCGTCCCTTATTAATGGAATATCTTTCGCTCTACTCTGAACGCCAAGCTCACCGCCATGATGTCAGGCCAGGCATTACTGGCTGGGCTCAGATTAACGGCCGAAACGCCTTATCTTGGGAGGAAAAATTTGAGTTGGATCTGTGGTATGTGGAAAACCGTACTTTATGGATTGATATCAAAATTCTTTTTTTGACAGTATGGCAAGTAGTGAAGCGTGATGGCATTAGTCATGGAGAAGAGGCGACTATGCCTAGATTCGTTGGTGCTGGAGAGAGTCTAGGCCCACATGAGGTGTCCAAGGAGGACTCATGAGATCTATAGTTATAGTTGGATTCGGTGGCTTTGGTCGAGAAGTCAATTGGTTGGCAAGGGAGTGTGGTAGAACTGTTCTAGGGTTTCTGGATGATAATGAACCCCCGGGAAAGAAAGGAAATTATAGGATATTAGGTGGCCTTGATGCCTGTTCTGAATATCCCAATGTGGAGTTCATTGTCGCAATCGGTAATCCGAGAGTTAGGAAAAAGGTTGTTGAAAAGTTAGTAAGCCAAGGAGTGACCGCTTTTGCGACGCTTATTCATCCTTCTGTGAAAATGAATGAGAGCGTGAGAGTTGGGAGGGGCGCGATGATTTGTGCTGGTAGTATTGCTACGGTTGACATTGCTATTGGTGAGCATGTCATTCTCAACCTGAATGTGACGGTGGGACATGATGGTATCATTCATGATTTTGTCACGGTTTCGCCCATGGTTGCTTTGTCAGGGAATGTGATTCTTGAAGAGGGCGTTGAGGTGGGCACTGGAGCTGCGATTCGCCAAGGAATTACTATGTCTTGCGGCTCCATGTTAGGAATGGGGGGGATTCAGACAAAGGATTCTCAAGCAAATACTATTTATGTTGGCTCTCCAGCAAAACCTTTGAAACAGTTACCCGAGTTTATTTGAATTTATGTTAAACGGACCGTTTTCTCCTTGGCCTTCCTTTACCAAAGATGAAGCTGATGCAGTGTCTCGCGTATTACTTTCCAATAAGGTCAATTACTGGACCGGGCACGAGAGCCGAAAATTTGAGAAGGAATTTGCGGGCTTTGCAGGTACTGACTATGCCATCGCAGTGGGGAATGGCACTTTGGCATTGGATCTTGCTCTTAAAGGCTTGAGTATTGGTGTCGGTGATGAGGTGGTGGTGACACCGCGAACTTTTTTGGCGTCGGCAACGGCGGTGATTAACTCGGGGGCGACTCCGGTGTTTGCTGATGTGGACCCGGAAACCCAGAACATTACTCCTGCGACGGTCGCCGCTGTGTTAACACCGAAAACCCGGGCGGTAGTGTGCGTGCACCTGGCGGGCTGGCCTTGTGACATGGACGGCATGATGGCGCTGGCTGCTGAACACGGTTTGTACGTCATTGAAGACTGTGCCCAGGCTCACGGTGCCACCTATAAAGGCAAGCCGGTTGGCGGCTTGGGCCATGTGGGGTGTTGGTCATTCTGCCAGGATAAGATTATGTCTACGGGGGGGGAGGGCGGCATGGTTACGGTGAATGACCGTGACTTGTGGTCCAAGATGTGGAGTTTTAAGGATCACGGCAAAAGCTGGAATGCGGTGTATGAGCGTGACCACCCGCCGGGATTTCGCTGGCTGCATGAGTCGGTAGGCACTAACTGGCGGCTGACAGAAATGCAGTCTGCAATTGGTCGCATTCAGTTGCAGCGTATGCCGGAATGGACCGCCGCACGCCAGGCAAATTGCCGAGCGATTTGGGAAACGGCCGCTTGTTTGCCTGGGTTGAGCGTGCCGGAAGTGCCGGAAGATATAGAGCATGCGGGTTATAAGTGTTATGTATTTGTGGAAGAGGCAGTTTTCAATGAGCCTGTGGCTGATGTCCGTGACCGAATTATGAATGCCATTGTAGCCGAGGGTGTACCTTGTTTCTCGGGTTCCTGCTCGGAGGTGTATCTAGAGAAAGCGTTTACGGCTCTGGGTCTTGGGCCGAAGGAGAGACTGCCTGTTGCGAGGAAATTGGGTGACTCATCACTAATGTTTTTGGTTCATCCAACTTTGAGGGCATTCGAAATTGAAAAGAGCGTTCAGGCGCTCCGGCAAGTGATGTCCTTAGCAGCAATTTAGGGTGTCGTGGTCGATTTTGGTGGAGGGTGATGCTGCCTCAGTGAAGAGGAAGCACTGAATTTAGGCTCAGTCTTTCTGTCCCTAGAGAGAAAGCCTAGTCTATGAGGTGAACTTTTTGAAATGAGATCATCCCGGAGCTATGACTTAAGCCGTATGCGTCATGTGATTTCTGGTGTTCTATTCCGTCTTAACAGTGAGATGGGGCGCTCCCTGATCCGCACTTTTGTTGCCAGAGGTATTGCGGCCCTGGGTGCTCTTGCTTTACTGGTGGCGGCGGGGCGCCTTTATGGCCCGGAAGGTGCTGGGGTTCTCGCGTTGGCCCAGAGTCTGTTGCTTGGAGCGGGGATTCTCGCTAGAGCGGGTATGAGTAATGCTTTGATGCGCTATGTTGGCCAGGATCATTACTCCCCCCATGTGTTGCTTTATCTACGTTGGGCGGTTTCGAGTGGGTTGCTAATTAGTTTGCCTATGGTGGCCGCTTTGTGGTTTGGGAGGGGCCTTTTTGAAGAGCTGTTTGAGGCGGAGGGGTTAGCGGCTGTACTTATCGGTGTAGCCTTGGCGGTTCCCGCTTACACTTATTCCTTGCATCTTGCCGGCTTCTTCAAAGGCATTAGTATGCCGGCGACAGCCTGCTTACTGGAGAATGGTTCTGTAGCTTTGTTGGCTGGTACTTTTGTTTTTCTGTGGTCGAAGTTAGGCACAACAAATGAGCTAGGAATTATTGGCTATTCTTATGCCCTAGCCGCATGGCTGGTGGCACTGCAGGGAGCTTTACAGGTGTGGTTATGGCGAAGGCGACAGTCATGGTGTAATTCACCGGAGTGTTCTCTTCATGCTGAGGTGACACTTTCCCAATTCCGAACCACGTCAAGGGCATTTTTTGCTGCTGACCTTGCCGGCTTTATGCAGCAGGTTTTGGGAATAATGATTGCCGGTTGGCTATTGAACAGTGCAGATTTGGGCTTGTTCAAGTCTTCTGAGCAGGTCGGTCTGCTGATCTCCTTTATTTTGATCGTGATCAATGCCATCTTTCCTCCCCGGTTTGCGGCTTTACATCATCAGGGGAATATTACCGCACTTGGCCGTTTGGCTAGGCAAGGTGCCTTATTGGCGTTGGTTCTTGCCGCCCCGATGTTACTAGTTTGCCTTGCTGCCCCAGGTTGGGTGTTAGGCTTGATTGGCGAAGGGTTTGGTGCCGGGGCCCCTTTACTTCGTATTATTGCCTTAGCTCAGTTGGTGAACGTGGCTACTGGGTCGGTGGCGTTCCTGCTTAACATGACAGGATATGAGACTTTAATGCGAAATATCGCCCTGATTTGTAATGCCTTTGGCTTGCTAGCTTTCTTTGCATTGATTCCAGGTTTGGGTGCTCTCGGCGCTGCTATTGCGCTTGCTTTCGTTTTGGTGGTGCAGAATCTTGTAGCAATGTATTTTGTATGGATAAAGCTGGGCATATGGACATTACCTGGCCCCAATGTTCTGAAATTAGTGGGTGTCCAACCTAACGTATAACCACCGGGTTGCGTTTCACTGCTTACGGGGTGTGCCTGCTATCGTAATACTATTGGTTTGTATAGGTCGAATTAGCCTAATGGCGTCATCCGACAAAGGGCATGATGGGTGAGTGCATTGGGCCATGGCTGCCCTTGACTAGCTCTATGGATGGGTGAGTGTCGGATTACGTCCTTTGGACTAATTCAACCTACTGGGCTGGTGGCCGCGGCGGAGCGTTCGTTTGCAACAAGTTGAAAAAATCCACTGTTGTGGGCAAAGGTCACTGACCGCGTTTGCCTTTTGTCGCCTAATTGTCATCGTTAATGTGCAACCTCTGAGAAACGACGGTTTGGGCTGTGGGAAGCGATGCCTGCATAGCGAAGGTGCTTGAGCATTCCGCCTTTGTGCGTGATGTGAGCGTCACTTTCTATAAGGGCGCTTCCCAAATGAGGAAGGGGTGGGGCATGAAAAATCACGGGGTTGGGCCCTTTCAGAGGTCTATTGGTTTGATTGCCTCGAAATTAGTGCTTTTTACCCGTTGGATATCCTGAATAACGGCCTATAATACGTTCCCGGCTAAATAGTGTGACGAGTGTCACAATTTCATGGCTGAGAGGGACTTTGCCTTGTTTAGTCGGCCCCGTGGTCGTATGGATGGACCTGTTATGACAAACAAGTATTTCTATTCCCCTGTACACAGGATGGTGTCGCTATCTCGTATGGCCAAGCGATTGGTCATGCTCAGCGCGGATGCGCTGGCGGCACCGTTACTGTTGTTGCTTGCCTATGGCTTGCGCTTGAATACAGTAACCCCTGAGGTGGCAGACCCGTGGTTGCTGTTGGCCGCACCGCTGGTGTTGTTGCCCGCTTTGTATGCCTTTGGTTTCTACCGTTCTATTGTCCGTTACCTGGGGGCCGAGGTGGCCTGGTCCATTCTCGCTGGGGTGACCGTGTCGGTGGTGTTGCTGGCTGCCGCGGCCTATATGGCATCGGCCTCCACTCCGCGCTCCGTCTTTATGATCTTCTGGGGCGTACTGGTGCTGTACTTGGGTGGCAGCCGTTTCATGATGCGCCGCTTCCTGTACCACGTGCTGGGTAACCGCCTGGATCGAGAGGCCGTTGCGGTCTTTGGTGCCGGCGGTGCCGGTGCGCAGCTGGTATCGGGGTTGTTGTCTTCTGCTGAGCTGCATCCGCTGATGATTGTGGACGATGCGGTGGGAAAGCAGGGCACACTACTGTGCGGTGTGCCAGTGGTGGGCCGCAGAGCCCTGGAAAAGGCGGTGGAGCGTGGCGCGATTCGCACTGTTTTGCTGGCGCTGCCGTCAGAGAGCCGCACCACGAGAATGGCCGTAGTGCGCTGGCTGGAAACCCTGAATGTGCATGTGCAGACGGTGCCATCGTTTGCTGATATTGCCAGCGGCAAGGCGCGCCTGGAGGAAATCAAGGAAGTTGCCATTGAGGACCTGCTGGGTCGGGATGCGGTGCCGCCCCGCGCTGATTTGCTGACACGCTGCATCAGCGGCAAGCATGTGCTGGTGACCGGCGCAGGTGGCTCCATTGGTAGTGAGCTGTGCCGGCAGATTCTCAAGTTAAGCCCATCCAGGTTGGTGCTGCTGGATCAGAGCGAATTTGGTCTTTACGCCATTGAAAAAGAGCTGCGGGCGGCGGCGGGTGAGCGCAACAAGAACATTGAGGTTGAGGCGGTGCTGGGTTCGGTTGTGAACCGTGGCTTGATGGAGCGGCTGTGTCGCGAGCATCGGGTGGATACGGTATATCACGCGGCCGCCTACAAGCATGTTCCCATTGTAGAAGCCAACCCGTCTGCTGGCGTGCGCAATAACATTCTGGGCACGCTGGAAGCGGCACTGGGTGCAGAAGCCGCCCAGGTTAAGCACTTTATTCTGGTCTCAACGGATAAGGCGGTGCGCCCGACCAATGTGATGGGGGCCACCAAGCGTTTTGCGGAACTGGTGCTTCAAGCTATTGCCGCGCGGGGTTCGGAGACGGTGTTCTCCATGGTGCGTTTTGGCAATGTGCTGGGCTCGTCCGGCTCGGTGGTGCCTCTGTTCCGTGACCAGATTCAGAAAGGCGGGCCGGTGACGGTGACCCACCCAGATG
>OJCY01000435.1_pt1 | contig 10934 bp, 10 predicted proteins | sample 1592321 | NCBI WGS metagenome assembly OJCY01 (sample SAMN05416784, study PRJEB24817) | seawater metagenome | isolation source: Sea water | place: Canada:Atlantic | collected 2013-07
GCATACGAGATGCTCAGGAGTCTCGTGGGCTCGGATATGTGTATAAGAGACAGATGTTTTGTTTGATCAAATAACATAATAAAGGGGGAGAGTTATGAGAATCTTGGATAAAAAATCTGTATCTAGACGTTCTTTTTTAAAAGGAGGAGCAGCCACAGCACTTGGGCTTAGCATTGTTGGAAATTTAGTGTTAGGAAAAAGTTCTGCATGGGCGGCAACATTTAACAACATAGGCGGAGATAATGGAGCAACTCTTGTTCAAATGGCAAGGGATATATTTCCACATGATCACCTGGCAGATAAATATTATGCAAAGGTCATTGAAGGCTACAATACTGCAGCCAAAAAAGATGCAGGATTAAAAAAAATGATTCAATCTGAATTGAAAAAAATTAATGCTGCTTCTAAATCAAAATATGGAAGAGATTATAAAAATATTAACCGAGAGCTTGAGCGAGTAAATATTTTAAAAGCCAACACTTCTTCACCTCTGTTTTCAAAATTGCGAGGTGACCTAGTAACGGGTTTGTATAATAATCAAGAAGTCTGGCCTAAGTTTGGTTATGAAGGAGCTTCTGCTGATAAGGGTGGTTATATCAACAGAGGGTACAACGATATCAACTGGTTAGAGAAAGCATAGGAGAAATCAATGGCAAAATTTAATAAAAATGACGATAGTTTAGTAGTAATCATTGGATCGGGTGCTGGTGGTGGAACACTAGGATACGAACTAGCAAAAAAAGGAGTTAAGTCTGTAATCTTAGAAGCTGGTGCAAGACATGAGATTAAAGATTTTAGTAATGATGAATGGGGAATGTTTGGTCAAATTTCTTGGCTAGATAAACGAACCACATCTGGTGACTGGAGAGTAGCAACTGACTTTGGTGGTCTACCATCGTGGATTGTTAAAGCTGTGGGTGGCTCTACCGTTCACTGGGCTGGAGCATCATTACGTTTCCAAGATCATGAATGGAAAGCAAAATCTAATTATGGAAACGTTAAAGGCGCATCCTTATTAGACTGGCCAATTAATGGAAAAGAAATGGCTCCTTACTATGCAAAAGCAGAAAATGAAATGGGAACCACAGGTACCAACGGTATTGAAAGATTACCTGGTAACAATAATTATAAAGTCTTTGAAGCAGGAGCTAAAAAAATTGGATATAAACAAGTACATACTGGTAATATGTCCATTAACACCAAGCCAAGAGATGGAAGAATAGCGTGCCAACAAATTGGTTTTTGTTTCCAGGGATGTAAATCTGGGGCGAAATGGTCTACTCTTTATTCATCAATTCCAAAAGGAGAAAAGACTGGTAACTTAGAAGTAAGACCGAATAGTCATGTGTTACGAATTGAACATGACAAATCGGGTAAAGTTACTGGAGTTGTTTACAAAGATAAGGATGGAAATACCCAAGTGCAAAAAGCAAGAGTAGTTGCTGTTGCTGGTAACTCCATTGAGTCCCCTAGGATTCTTTTAAACTCTGAATCAAATATGTTTAAAAACGGTCTAGGAAACTCTTCTGGTGAAGTGGGAAAAAACTATATGCGTCACATGACGGGTAGTGTTTATTCTATCTTTGAAAAACCAGTCTATATGTATCGTGGAACTACTATGGCAGGAATTGTTCAAGATGAATCTGTTCATAACCCTAAGCGAGGTTTCGTAGGTGGATATGAGTTAGAAACATTATCTCTTGGACTTCCGTTTATGGCAGCGTTCTTGGATCCGGGACAATGGGGAAGAGAATTTTCAGGCGCAATGGAAAAATATGATCACATGGCAGGATTATGGATTGTAGGTGAAGACATGCCTCAATCTTCAAATCGTGTGACCTTATCAGATCAAAAAGATCAGTACGGAATGCGAGCTCCGAATGTTCACTATAGTGATCATCCGAATGACATTGCAATGAGAAGCCATGCATTCAAACAAGCGAGAAAAATGTACAATGCTGTTGGTGCAACGAGAGTTATCGAAACACCTCCATATCCATCTACGCACAACTTAGGTACCAACCGAATGAGTGCTAAAGCAAAAGATGGTGTTGTAAATAAACATGGCCAATCGTGGGATGTTAAAAATTTATTTGTATCCGATGGTAGTCAGTTTACAACAGGAGCAGCAGAAAATCCTACATTGACCATTGTAGCATTAGCAATCCGACAAGCGGATTACATTGCTAAACAAATGTCTTCGAAGGCAATCTAGTTGTTTTAAATTGAATTAAAAAGGGCCCCTTCACCGGGGCCTTTTTTGTTTTGAGTATATAAAATTTCTTCGTACCGAATGTTATTAATTACGATCCTTAAAAATCATTGCATTCATTTTAGATCTTGGTAGTTAGTAAAGTGATTTGTCCGATCTATCTTTTATAAATTGCCCAGATGCAATCGCCATTTTAAAAAATAAAAAAAATAATGTTGCGTTTATTGATGTGCGTAAACGTAAAACGTATGTACAGCAATTTGCATTTGGCGCTATTAATTGCCCTGTGAACCGATTTCATTTCATTATTCAAGATTTAGTACCGGATCCATCTACTTATCTTCTAATTATTGGAGCTTCAAAAAATGAAAGAATCAAGACCAGTTCTATCTTAAAAAAGAAGAGGTTTTCCAATTTTCATTACATTAGAGATGGCTACAAGGCGTGGTCGAAGGCCAAATTACCCATGTGGGCTGGTGAACATACTTTCTGTAAGGCTTTTGGGGAATGGATAGAAGTCTCTGGAAATATTAATAATATATATCCAAAACAGCTAAAAGAGTTACATCAAAAAGATATGAGCTCTGTGGCTCAGATAGATGCTCGTCCTAAAGCAGAGTATGAAAAATTTACCCTTCCTTTTTCAAAGCAGTGTTCCGGAGGTGAACTGCCTGTGTATTTAAATGATAAAAAATATAAATCCCAAACGTTCGTTGTCCACTGTGCGGGAAGGACTAGAAGTATTATAGCCTACCAAACGTTAACGGATTTCAATTTTTCTAATAAAAAATATGTTTTAAATGGTGGTACCCAAAACTGGGAATTGAATGGTTTTCAAAGAGATTACAAACAAAAATCAAAAATTCACCAAAAAAAAATTGACTTAACTAGAGATAAAAAATTAGCTTCTAAAATTCAGAAAAAATTTCAACTACCTTCTATAAATCAAGCTGAGAGCATTCAAAATTGCTATTCTTTTATCATAGAATCAGAAATTAAAAAAAATACCACTCCACCTGTTTGGAAAAAAGTAAATGCAACAACTCTTATACAAAGTGGGGACAAATTTATTGCAGCAACCAACACGCCTATTTATATATTTTCTGAAATTGCTACTTCGGCAATTTTTACTGTACTGTGGTTGCGCCGATTAGGCTACCCAGCTATTTGGCACAAGAACCCTCCTAGAAAAAATCTAACTAGAACGTTTAATAAAAAAGATTTTAACGATCCTACTTATTTTTTTCCGAAACGTCATAAGGGAAATAAACAAGATGCCAAAGGATATTTAAATTGGGAGCATCAACTTATTCCTACCTTTACAAAGTGGGGTTGTCCTAATCCTTGGCTCAGTATTCGTTCTAAACAATTAAAAAAAATTACTCATCCTTTGTCAAAAGTGTACGCAAAAACTATTTTGAAAAAAAATTAAGGATATAAAATTTCTTGGTGCCAAGCGTTACCAATGTTAGAGTAACATAATCTTTGGTGCAGACGATTTTTCACATCCATCCAGAATTCTATTTTGTAAGGGCTAAGCAACCAACCAGACCAATATGATGGTCTTGGTACATTGTTTGGGTCAGGATATTTCTTTTTAAATTCTTCCACTTTTTTTTCAAACTCATCTCTGGTTTGCATCACTTCTGATTGGGTGGAAGCCCACGCTCCTATTCTACTCTCATAGGCTCTAGAATTGTAATATTCATCTGCTGTTTGATTGTCCACCAATGCAACAGAGCCTTGAATTCTTACCTGTCTTTGAAGAGATTTCCAATGAAAACACATAGAGGCTTTAGGATTAGCTTTTAAATCCTTACCTTTTTTGCTCTCTAAATTTGTGTAAAAAACAAAACCCTCTTCTGTTAAACCTTTAAGTAACACCATTCTATTATCTGGCTGACCAGCGCTATCAACTGTTGCAACAGACAATGCGTTAGGGTCATTGATTTCAGACTTCTCTGCTTCTTTCATCCAAATCTTGAAGAGATTATATGGATTCTCTTCATTTAAAAAAGCTGGGTCTAATCCTAATTTTTCGTTCATAATTCAGTCAAATTAACTTATATAATAACCTATATGTCATTTAATACATTTGGAAAAGTTTTTAGATTTACTACTTGGGGGGAATCTCACGGTCCTGCTATAGGCTGTGTAGTGGATGGTTGTCCTCCTAACATTGCTCTGTCTGAAAAGGATATACAGGGCGACTTAAATCGAAGAAAGCCAGGACAATCTAAATTTACTACCCAAAGAAAAGAACGTGATTTAGTTCAAATTTTATCGGGTGTCTTTGAAGGAAAAACAACAGGGACTCCTATATCTATGATTATTTACAATGAGGATATGAAATCTAAAGATTATGGAAATATTAAAAATAAATTTCGGCCTGGTCACGCCGATTACACTTATTTTAAAAAATACGGTATCCGAGATTACCGAGGTGGTGGAAGATCTTCCGCAAGAGAAACAGCCTCTCGTGTAGCAGCAGGTGCTATTGCTAAAAAAGTATTATCTCAGTTGTTAGGTAAAAAATTTGGAGTTATAGGCGCAGTAACCCAAATAGGTCCTGTCATGAGTAACCCTGATAATTGGGATGAAAAACAAATTCGAAAAAATCCTTTTTTCTCAGCTGATAAAGATATTGTAGAAGTTTATGAAGATTATTTATTAGATATTCGAAAACAAGGAAGCTCTTGTGGTGCATTAATTGAACTTAGAGCAAAAGGTATTCCTGTTGGATTGGGCGCTCCTATTTATTCTAAATTAGATTCAGATATTGCGTCAGCCTTGATGAGTATCAATGCAGTCAAAGCTGTCAATATTGGAGCTGGAATGGATGCTGCTGGCTTAACCGGAGAAACTAACTCTGATGAAATTAGAAATAAAAATGGAAAAGTAAATTTTAAAACCAATAATGCCGGTGGAATTTTAGGCGGTATCTCTTCTGGACAAGATATTATCTGTTCTTTTTCTGTGAAACCAACTTCTTCTATCTTAAATACTAGAGAGACGATTGACAAATCTGGAAAAAATACAAAAATTTCCGTTCATGGTAGACATGATCCTTGTGTTGGTATTCGGGCAGTACCTATTGGAGAAGCTATGTTAGCATGTGTTTTACTAGATCATTTTCTTCTCAATCGTGGACAGTGCGGTTAGTCTGAAAAAAATTGATACCATTAAAAGACGATAATCCCACACATAACAAGCCAATCATAACCTATGTGTTAATTGGAATTTGCGTTCTTGTATTTATTTTAGAAATTACTTCAGCGTCTTACAGTAATGGAAGAATTTTTTATTCCTACGGCATAATCCCGGCAGTATTCACTGGAAAAGCAGAACTTCCCATGGAGCTTTCGGCAGTTCCAACCGAACTTACACTTATTACCTCTATGTTTATGCATGGTGGATTTATGCACCTCGCAGGCAATATGCTGTATATGTGGATTTTTGCTGACAATATTGAGGATGAGTTAGGTCCTGTTAAGTTTATTATTTTTTATATTTTAGCGGGAATAGCTGCAGCCTTAACGCAAGTTTATATGAATACAGAATCTACCATTCCTATGGTGGGGGCTAGTGGTGCTATTGGTGGAGTATTGGGAGCCTATATTGTGAATCATCCTAAGGCTAAAGTTTTAGTATTAATACCTCTTGGTTTTTTTTCACAGATTGTAAGAATTCCTGCTATCTATGTTTTGGGTTTTTGGTTTGCTTTACAATTTATTAGTTCTTATTTTTCCTCTTCCACAGGTGGCGGAGTTGCTTATGGTGCTCACATAGGAGGATTTATATTTGGGGTTATTGCTATTTTGTTTTTTAACCGAAAAGCAAAAAAAAGATTCGTTAAAACAAGCAGCAAAAAAAAACCTAATAATCCATGGAGTTCTTAATGGAATTTTTTTATCTCCCAGAAGAAATTAGCAACCTAACGGCAGTGTTAATGATTACCGTTAGCTTACTATGTTCCTTTATCTCTGCCGCTGCTGGAATTGGCGGAGGATTAATGATGCTTGCATTTTTATCAGCCTTACTTCCACCTATGTATTTAGTTCCCATTCATGGAATCATACAATTTGGTTCTAACTTCTTTAGGGCTACTCTTTCTTTTAAAGAAATTAACAAACAGGCGGTTATTCCGTTTGTGATAGGTTGTCTTATTGGTTCTACCATGGGAGGTTTTATTTTTACCAATCTTCCTACCAATTATTTAAAATTTGGAATTGCTTTTTTTATTTTATGGTCTGTGTTTGGAAAGGTTCCAGCTATTAAAAGTAAATTATTACTTCCAATTGGTTTTTTAGTTTCTTTAATCTCCATGTTGTTTGGTGCCTCTGGTTTTATTATGGTAGCGGTAGTTAAGAGTATGAAGCTTCCACCTGTTAATCATGTGGCAACTCATGGAGCCATGATGACTTTTCAACACTTAATTAAATCCATTATATTTGGAATTTTTGGATTTTCTTTTGCCTCTTATGCGCCTTTAGTTGTAGCTATGATTATTGGTGGATTTTTTGGAACTTACATTGGAAAAAAATTCCTTATTAGCAAAGGACAATACTACTTTAAAACCGTTCTTAACCTCTTCTTAATATTTGCAGCTATCAGACTGGTGTGGAGTGCTATCCAATCCATGTAGAACATTTATCCACAATTTGTATGGATAAATTGCCCGATGTTCTCGCTTTGATTCCGTTTTGATTCTATTTTGAATCAAAAATACAACCTAAAAGAGTGTATTGATGGTTAGTTAGATCTTAGTATTTTCTTAGCAATAGTCTCTGCAATCAACATTACAGGTGCATTAGTATTTCCAGAAGGAATGCTCGGCATAGCAGAAGCATCAATTACTCGTAATTTAGATACCCCCCTCAACCTACATTCTGAATCAAGAACAGTCATAGGATCTTCCGCAACTCCTTGAACATCTACTTTGCCCATAGCGCAAGTTCCTATGGGATGAAAAATAGTAGTTCCCAAATTCTTTGCTTCATTTTCTAAATCTTTATCTGTTTTTACACTTGTTCCAGGCAATATTTCTTCTGGTTGAAAAGATTCTAAAGCCTTACTGCTCATAATATTACGAGTTATTTTCATTCCCGCTACTGCAATATCCAAATCTTCTTTGGTAGATAAATAATTGCATAAAATTTTTGGGTACTCCAATGGATCGGGACTAGCCGCACGTATCCAACCTCTAGAACTTGGTCTAAGATTAAGTACACTTGGAGTAATCGCATTAAAAGTATGGAGTGGCTCGCCAAACTTATCAAGAGACAAAGGCTGTACGTGCCATTCTAAATTAGCACTTTTCTGACTTGGATCACTTTTAGCAAAGGCTCCCAGTGTGGAAGGTGGCATAGTCATAGGTCCCTTTCTAAATAAAGCATACTGAATTCCCATCATCATTCTCGTAAATAGATTATGATATAAAGTATTTACTGTTTTGCAATTTTCAACTTTATAAACAGTTCTAATTTGCAAATGATCTTGTAAATTCTCCCCTACTCCTGGCAAATCATGTGTAGAACTTACTCCAATGCTATTTAATAAAGAAGCTGGTCCTATTCCTGAGACTTGCAACAAGTGTGGAGAACTTACTGCACCTGCAGATAAAATAACTTGATCGGATGCAGTGACTGTTTGTTTTTCTCCTTTGTGTAAAATTTCTAGTCCATATGTTTCTAACCTAGAATTGGCCCAAGCTCGTTCTGAATACTTAGATTGATTTTTAGTTTCATTGGTAATGGGTTTGGTTAGCACTTTTAATACTTGAGTATTAATCATGATGGTTAAATTTTTTCTGTGCTTAATAGGTTTTAAAAAAGCATCTGCCATAGACCAGCGAATTCCTTTTTTTTGAGTTTGATGAAAATAAGCACACCCTTCGTTGTCTCCTCTATTAAATTCTTCAATACTAGGAATGCCTTGTTCACTTGCAGCTTTTCTCCAAGAATCTAAAATAGGCCATTGCACTCTAGGCTCTTCCACTCGCATTTCTCCTTTGCTGCCGTGCCATTCATTCTCGCCTGCAAAATAGCTCTCAATCGATTTAAAAGTAGATAAGGAATTGTTCCAATCCCAAATAGCATCTCCTGTAAGTTTGCTCCATTGTTGATAGTCACTTTCTTGACCACGCATATAGATCATAGCGTTGATAGAAGAAGACCCTCCGATCACTTTGCCTCTGGCATAATGAATAGATCTTCCATTCAATCCAGGATCAGGCTCTGTCTTAAAACACCAGTCGGTTCTAGGATTGTTAATAGTAAATAAGTATCCCACAGGGATTTTAATCCAAATCCAGTCATCTTGCCCGCCAGCTTCAATTAATAAAACTTTATGATTTGGATCTGCTGATAGTCTATTGGCGAGTAAACAACCAGCACTCCCAGCTCCTACAATGACAGTGTCGTAGTTAAATTCATTACTCTGCATATGTGAATTATATAAGCTTTATTGATCGTTTCCACTCAATATGGTGGAAGTATGCATAATATGCATTGCTACTCTAGAGAATTAATGTTCAAATGAAGCAATTTCTGGGGAGAGCATGAAAAAAAAGAAAAATAAGAAAATTAAAAAAAAGAGCATCAAAAAATCAAAGAAAAACCTCAAAAAAGTATCCAAAACTAAAAAGAAATCTAAGCCTGTAGTTAAGAAAAAGAAGGCTTTAGTTAAAAAAAAACCCAAGAAAAAAACACCTAAAGCTCTAGTGAAGCAAAAAAGAAAGTCCACTTCCAAGTCTAATAAAAAAATAACAAAGAAAAAAACTACCAAAAAAGTTAATAAAAAATCCACAACTACTCAGTTAATGACAGGTTATTCAATTTTTAATGATATGGAAAAAGAAAGACAAGATGCAGAAATTGCAGAAATAAAGAAAAATTTAGAAGAAAAAATAGATGAAATTAAAGAAGAAGACACTATCTCTGAGAGTGTTCCTATAGATATCGAAGAGACTGCTCCTTTGAGTACAGAATTTTTAGATGAAACTCCTGGATTAAAACAAGAGGAAGAAGATGAGTTAAAATTACAAGAAGAACAAGAGAAAGGTCAAGAACAAGAAGATCAAAATAAAATTTAGTAAACTATTTTACAACCCCAAATTGGGGCACGAGTTAGTTGTATAAAATTTTATTTTAAGGTTTAACAAAATTAATGATATTTCCAATAATTAAAAAATGCCCATGCTGTAGCAAAGTTTTATTTATTAAAACGAACGGTACAACCTACGAAAATAATTTTAAAAATATTCAAGATTACATAGTCAAAAAAAGATTTAATTGCAATAATTGCGGTCAGGATATTGCCTTATTTATTCACAATAAAACGGGAATACAAAAACTTCTTTGGATGGAATATTTAGAAAATATGGATCCCTTATTTTTTGAACTAGAAGATCTAAGTATAAAAAAAAAGGATTTGCTCAATAAAAAAGCTGATGGTGGCGGCGCAATAAAAAATATTTCTAAAGAAATGGAAATAATTAAAACAAAAATTTCAGAGAAACAATCAAAACTAAGAATTAAAGTAAGACTTATAGCTGGTCCTGGTAGCGAAAACTCAGACCAACTTTCTGACAATCACAGATTTTTTTAAAGCACCTTTAAAAAAATATTAAAACCAGGCGGTATTCCCAATTACGCCTGGTTTTAATTATTACAATTAATTCTCACCTTCTACTTTTCTTCACTTTTTATATTTAATTCTAAATTATCCTATGAATAAAAATCTTAATTTTTATCATTCAGTTCTAATTTCGATAACATAAACAAGCTTACTAAAAACAAGATAGATATCGAGGCAAATCCTGCCTGCTGCGATACAAAATAAGTAATAGTACCTGCCATGAGCGGACCAACAAATGCAGTTGCTTTACTGGACAATGCATAAAGACCAAAGGATACACCTTGCGTATTTTGCGGGCTAATTTTAGACATTAATGTTCGGCTGGCACTTTGCAAAGGTCCAATAGTAGCTGCAACTAATAGTAGTGAAAAGAAAAAAAATTCCTTTGATGGTGAAAAAACAATAGCAAAAACAGATAATATTAACGCAGCAATTGACCACATAATAATCATTTTGCTATTAAATTTGTCATTTAAATATCCTCCAATATAAGTAAAAACTCCAGCGACTAGATTTCCTACGATAAGAATGAAGATTAATTCTTTAGGAGTAAAGCCATGAACTCCAACTGCATAAACACCGCCGCCCGTCTGCATCACAATCACAGCATCTGCATAAAAAATTCTCGCAATCAAAAATTTTCCCGTAGTAGTTAATTTATTATTCCAAATAATTTTTTTAATATCTTTTATAGAAGTGTATTTTTTTTTCTTACTTTTTTTACCTTTCCAAAAAAATGTCATCATTGGTATTGCAAAGATAAAAAACCAAAAACTTACTAAAATTGCTATAAATCTAATATGTTCAAAATTTTCCTTTTGTAAGTTCAGTATTGGCTGATCAGTCTTGATTACAAAGAGTAAAATAAATAATAAGAAGGGAACTATTCCAATGTAGCCTAAGGCATATCCTAATCCTGAAGTTCTACCGATTTCATTTTTTTTATTAGAGCTATCTCTTAATAAAGAATTATAAGAAGCATTAGAAATTTCAAAAAAATAGCTACTTAAGAAGAAAATTAGTAAAGTATATACAATCTGTCTCTTATACACATCTCCGAGCCCACGAGACTCCTGAGCATCTC
>OJCY01000439.1_pt1 | contig 10837 bp, 6 predicted proteins | sample 1592321 | NCBI WGS metagenome assembly OJCY01 (sample SAMN05416784, study PRJEB24817) | seawater metagenome | isolation source: Sea water | place: Canada:Atlantic | collected 2013-07
ACCGAGATCTACACTAGACCGCTCGTCGGCAGCGTCAGATGTGTATAAGAGACAGACATTATATTGCTTTTAACAATAAAAAGTAGGATAGTCATCTAAATTGCACATCTGTTTAATGATTATCAATTATTAACATCTTTTACAATTTAATTCAAATAAAAAAGTATGAAAACTAAATTACGCAACATGCAGTGGTTGGTTTTAGGATTCTTTATGGTTTCAGGCTATTGTGGCTTGGCGCAGGAGTCTTTAAAGTCAATCCAAAAACTACAAGATGAAAACAAGGTGACCAGCTATCTTATGAATAAAGATAGAAACACACCTTACCTTGTTAAGTTTGATGGTCTTTCAACACAGAGAACACCTAAGGCAGAAGCTTCTCAATTAATAAGAACTGTTTTAGGATTAAATAACACCATTACACTTGGAAAAAAATCTGAGGCTGGTTTATCACCTACAGTAGGAGTTGAGAGATTTCAACAATATTATAAAGGCGTTAAAGTAGAGCACGGTAACTATACTGTATTATCTAAATCAGATATGATTCAAGCTATAGGTTTGGAGCATTATGATTTTAATGACAACTTTCAAATAACACCTTCTTTATCTGAAGAAGCTGCTATGCAACACGCTATTAATTTTGTAGGTGCTACAGAATACGCTTGGGATCTTTATAGCACTTTAAAGATGAATGAAACAGATCCTCAAAGATTAGCAGAGTTAGATGCTATAATTGAAAGTGTTTACCCAAAAGGAGAATTAGTAATTGTAGATGATTACAATACTGCTGGAGTTGATATGAAATTAGCATATAAATTTAATGTATATGCAGCAGAGCCTCTTTATAGAGCAGATATTTACATAGATGCGCAAAACGGTAAAATGTTATTAGCAGATATGGATATTAAACATGCTTCAGAAATAAATGAAAATATAGCTGAAAGTAAGAAAATGTCTACATACGCAATGGTAATGGAGCCAGCTACCGGAATAGGAGATTTACGTTATGCAGGCCGCAGAAATTTTGAGACTACAAAAATTCCTGGTGCTACACCAGCAATGGATGAGTACACATTATTAGGTACTATTGAAGTAGATATCGAAGAAGCAGGAGTTGTATCTTCTTTACCAATAGAAAATGAAACAAAATCTTACGATGGTGTAGGTGGTGCTCCAATTAGTGCAGGTGGTGCAATACCATCTTATGAAATTACAGATGGTTCATCTAGACCAGAAGAATCTAGTTTCCCATCTACAGAAGTAGGTGATAATGATTGGACAGCAGATGAGCATTACAGAGACCGTTTTGAAGGTCCTACAGAGCAATATCCTGTAACTAATGAAACAAATAATGACGATGTTGCATTAGATGCTCATTGGGGATCAGAAATTGTATTACGTTATTGGGGCGTACGTCACAACCGTTACAGTTGGGATGGTCAAGGTACTCGTATAACAAGTTTTGTACACTACGGTGATGCTTATGATAATGCATTTTATACCAATGCAACGATGACATATGGTGATGGTAGCTACCAAGGTGGCACAAATCCTAATGGTTCTTTTGCTCCTTTAATGTCTTTAGATGTTGCAGGTCACGAGATAGGACATGGTGTTTGTGATACTACTTCAGGACTTGTATATGCAAGACAATCTGGAGGTATGAATGAAGGATTCTCAGATATTTGGGCAGCTGCAGTTGAGAATTTTGCAGTAGAAGATATAGATCCAACATTGGCAGATAGATATCAGCCATTTAGTATTGGTGAGCAGATAGATGAGCGTGATGGTGGTATTCAACCAGAAGAAAACAGTGCAGAAATGGCAGCATTACGTTTTATGGATGATCCAAATGCAGCAAGTGATCCAGATTGTGTACTTGGAGCTAACTGGAAAGATACTACAGAAGCAGGTTGTCCTGCTCCAAACTTAGGTAATGATCAATGTGGCGTACACTCTAATAGTGGTGTACTAAACAAATGGTTCTATTTATTAGCTGTAGGTTCAGGTCTAACTTATGAATTAGGTGATGGTAAAGCAGCTGCAGATAGTGAAGTAAATGACAATAACGCTCCCTATAGTGTAACAGCTTTAGGTTTTGCAGATGCAGAGAAAATAGCATTTGGTGGTGAGGTTTTATTAAGCCCTAATGCAACTTTTGCAGAAATGAGAGAAATGTCTATTATGGCAGCTCAAACATTATATGGTCAAGGATCTCCACAAGAAGCATCTACTACTAGTGCTTGGTTTGCAGTATGTGTTGGTAATGACTACGTAGCTCCAGAAGGAGATGTAATAGTATTTAATGCAGATAACAGAACACAATTACAAGAACGTAATACAGATGTTGGTTGTAATACATCTAGAACGTACACGTATAGTATTGCTTCTGTATTAGTAAGTGAGCCAACAACCCTAACTTTAGATGTTTCAGCAAGTACAGCTGTTGAAGGTGAAGACTTTATCGTATCACCAACAACACTTGAAGTTTCAGGTTCTGGTATCTATGATTTTAGCGTACAAGTTTTTGATGATGCTATTATTGAAGAAGGAGAAATGATTTCTATTAGCTATGACTATAACGGAGAAACATTTACACAAGACATTGCATTAATAGACGATGATATTACGCCAGCAGTAGGTAGCTCTATTCAAGAGTTATTACCAATGGAAACATTTGATGGTAACGAATTACCAGAAGGATGGCAAATTAATAAATTAGTAGATCCAGGTGTTAATGACTGGCAAATGAATGGTGTTGGTGCTGGTGCTGGTGTAGCTTACATTACAGATGGTACAACAGAAACTCCAATGTATAATGGTAATGGTCCTGGAGTTAGCCAAGATGGTAGCTCTAATACGGTTTTAATGACGCCATTAATTAACGGTTTAGGTTTAAGAGACATAACAGTTAATTTTGACTACACAGTTGGTGGTGAAGATGAAGCTGGAACACCACTTGATTATGGTGAACTTGTATATAGTTTTGATGGAAGTAACTTCTTCGGTATCGAACAGTTTGTAGGTATTGGAGGTACAGTATTAACAGGAAGCTATGATGATGTAATTCCTCAGGTTGAAAACTCTCAATTTTATGTAGGTTTCAGATGGTTAAATGACCAGTTATTAGGAACAGCTTATAGTTTCTCAATAGATAACATAACAATTTCTGGTTCTCCTGCATTAGTTGAAACAGCTGCAAATACATCGCAGAGCCACACAGTACGTACAGCAAATGATATTTTCTTCTTAACAACAGAAAACAATAACATTATTGCTCGTATTGAAAATGCATCAGCAGATTTAGGATGTGTATCTGTAAATGTAACTTCAGAAGGAACAGAAACAGTAAGCAATACTCAAGCTGGTGTGGACAGGTCATCTAAAGTTATTGAGATAACAGCAGATGGTCCAGATGCGGCTACAGCAAGTTATGATTTAACAATATATATGACTTCAGATGAGCTTGCTAACTTTAGTGAAGTTGCAACTTTACAAATTATGAAAGTAGAAGGTAGTGATATAGATGCTACTACAAATGCAAACACTGTTATTACAGGTGAGGTTTTTGAAGACTTAACAGATACAGAAGGCTATGCAACATTTAAAGGTTCATTTACTGGCTTTAGCTCTTTTGCTATAGTTGAAAATGCAGTTGCAAGTGTAGATGATGTAACTTTTAATGATGTGTCAATATACCCAACACCAGTAAATAGAGGTCAATATGTAACTATTAATAGCCCATCAATAGCTATTGAGAGTGCAGCGGTATACGATTTAAGAGGAGCTAAAATTATGGATGAGAAGTTTAAGAACTTAAATTCTGTACAGCTTAACACTTCAGCATTACAATCTGGATTTTACTTTGTAACGCTTAATGGAGATTCTAAAAAGACATTCAAGTTTATTGTTAATTAATTGTCTTTGTAAACTAACTAAAAGCCGCTATTTATAGCGGCTTTTTTTATGTCTAAATATAAAACAGTAACTGTAATTTAACGTGTAAAAAAGCAAGTTGTCGAATTGTTGATTTTATTATGGCTAAGATATTGTTAATCCTCAAAAACAATAAGTTAGCTGTTGTATATTCGGCTAATTAGCGCAGAATACCGTGCTAATTTTAACCAAATAAACTAAATTCTTTATATGAAAATTAAATTACACAACTTCAAGTTTTTAATGGTGTTGGGTGCTTTTGTGGGTATCATGAGTATGGTGCAAGCACAAACGTCTTTGAGCGCCGTTCAAAAACTGCAAGACCAACAAAAAATTACTAACGTAAAAATTAGTAAAGAGCGTGGAACGCCAAGTTTAATCAAACTTTCAAACTCACAAACTCATAGAGTAGAACCTCAAGAGGCATCTTTATTTTTAAGAGAAGCTTTAGGTCTTAGAGAAACTACAACATTAGCAGAAAAAAGAGCTCATGTTACACCAAGTGGTTCTAAAGTAGTAAAATATCAAGAGTATTTTAAAGGCGTAAAAGTAGAGCATGGTATTTACAATGCGTTATCTAAAGACAATGCGCTTAAGGCTATTACATTAGAGCACTACGAGCTAAAAGATAACTTTAATGTTACTGCTTCATTATCAGAAGACAATGCTTTAAATTATGCGTTAAACTTTGTGGGTGCAACAGAGTATGCTTGGGATTATTACAACTTCCTTAAACTTAATGAAACAGATCCAGCACGTCTCACACAATTAGATGCTGCAGTAAATTCAGTTTATCCTACGGGAGAATTGGTAATTGTAGATAACTATAATGAGCCAGGTATTTCTTTAAGATTAGCATACAAATTCAATATTTATGCAGCAGAACCTTTTTATAGAGCAGATGTATATGTAGATGCTGTAAATGGAGAAATCTTACTAGCAGATCAAGATATTAAGCACGCTGCAGAGTTAAACAATGAAATTGCTGAACGCAGAAAAATGTCTTCATATGCAATGGTTCAAGCAATGGGAGAAACACGATATGCAGGTACTCGAAATTTCGAAACTACTCTTTTAGCTGCAGATGCGAGTGATCCTGTAAATCCATTACCAGAGCGTTATGTTCTAGACGGTACAATTACAGTAAATGCATTTAATCCAGATAGCCAGACTATCGAGTCTGTAACTGTGTTAAATGAAACAAGATCTTATGATGGTATTGGTGGAGTGCCTTTAAATGTTGGAGGTACAATACCTTCTTATGAAATTACAGATGGTAGCTCTAGATTAGAAGAAGGCCAGTTAAATGTAGAAATAGCAGATAATTTTTGGTCTGCAGATGAGCATTACAGAGATCGTTTTGAAACACCAGCAGATAACTATCCTGTTGATAATGAATTTGATAATGATGATGTTGCTTTAGATGCGCATTGGGGATCAGAAGTTGTAATTAGGTATTGGGCAGATCGTCATAACCGTTGGAGTTTTGATGGTGCTGGAGAAAAAATTACAAGCTTTGTACATTATGGAGATGGTTATGATAATGCATTTTATAGTAGCTCTACAATGACTTACGGAGATGGTAGTTACCAAGGTGGAACTAACCCTAATGGTTCTTTTGCACCACTTATGTCTATGGATGTTGCAGCACACGAAATAGGTCATGGTGTTTGTGATTTTACTGCAGACTTAGTTTACGCAAGACAATCTGGAGGAATGAATGAAGGTTTTTCAGATATATGGGCTGCAGCTGTTGAGGCTTATGTCCTAGAGGAGATAGATTCTACGTTGCCATACCAACCTTATGGTATAGGTGAGCAAATAGATGAACGTGATGGTGGTATTCAGCCAGGTGAAGACAATCCAGATATGAGAGCTTTACGTTTTATGGATGACCCAAATGCAGCTGGAGATCCAGAATGTTTTGAAGGTGTAAACTGGATAGATACTTCTGAAGCTGGTTGTCCTGCACCAAATTTAGGGAATGACCAATGTGGAGTGCACTCAAATAGCGGTGTTTTAAATAAGTGGTTTTATCTTTTAGTTGAAGGTTCTGGCCAAGTATTTACACCAGGTAGAGACAAGCGTGCTGCAGATGATGAGGTAAACGATAATGGAGATCCATATAGTGTTGAAGGTTTAGGATTTCAAATTGCAGAACAGATTGCATTTAAAGGTGAAGTGTTATTAACGCCTAATGCAACATTTAGTGATATGAGAGATGCATCAATCTTAGTGGCGCAACAAGATTATGGAGTAGACTCTAACGAAGAAATACAAACTACAAATGCATGGTTCGGAATTTGTGTAGGTGAGAGCTACATCACACCAGATCCTAACCAAGTTTTCTTTAGCTCTGCCAATGCAAATAGTTTACAAGAAAAAAATAACGACACAGGTTGTAATACATTTAGAACTTATACTGTAAATGTTGCAACAGTACAGGTAAATCCTGCTGTTACAGTAACATTAGATGCTTCTGCTAGTACTGCAGAACTAGGAGTAGATTTTGACATGTCTACTACTACTTTAGATTTAGAAGGTACTGCTACAGAGTCTTTTGAAGTAACTATATATAATGATGCTTTAGTTGAAGAGGACGAGTTAATTTCAATATCATTTGATTTTATGGGTGAAACCAAAACCCAAGTAATAAATGTATTAGATGATGATGTTGTTCCAGCAATAGGAGCTTCAGTTGTAGAAATAATGCCAATCGAAGAGTTTGCTTCTTCTGCTATCCCTAATGATTGGGAAGAAATTATAGTAGTAGATCCTAGTATGAACAAATGGTATTACAATGGTGCAGGTACAGAATCTGGAAGAGCTTACATTTCTTACACTTCGCCTGTTGGATCTACAAATTCAGCTATATATGAATCTAATTCACCGTCTCATGTAATTTTAAAAACACCAGAGTTAAATGCTTTAGGATTAAATGATGTTAGAGTAACTTTCGATTGGGAAGCTGGTGGAGAACTAGATCCAGGTAATCCTGCTTTTGATTATGGTCAACTAGTATACTCTTTTGATGGTGTAAACTTTGAAGAAGGTAGTGAGCGTTTTGCACTTGAAGAAGATGGTATTATGTCTGGTACTTTTGATGAAATAATTCCTGAGTTAGCAAATACAAGATTTTTCTTAGGCTTCCGTTGGTTTAATGATACTAATGCAACAACGTCTGCATTTAGTTTTGCTATAGATAATGTTCACGTTGAAGCACTTCCTGCAGCTGTTGAAACAGAATTAAATGCTACAACAAGCAATACTGTAAATACTAACAATGATGTTTACTTTGCAAGTAATGATAGCGGAAGCATTATAGCTAGAATTGAAGGTGCCACTCAAGACTTAGGTTGTGTTGAAATGACACTTACAGGAAGTGGTACAGACCTTATTACTAATGCAAATGCAGGTGTAGATAGATCTTCAAAAGTTATAGAAATTACTGCAGATGGTTTTGATGCTACAAACGCAACGTATGACCTTACACTATTTATGACTACAGATGAACTGGCAAACTTTAATAGTATGGCAGATCTGCAAATAATGAAAGTAGAAGGTAGTGATATAGATGCAACAACTTCTAGCAACACGGTAATTACCGGAAGTATGTTAGAAGATCTTACAGCTGCAGAAGGTTATGCAACGTTTAAAGGAACATTTACAGGATTTAGTTCTTTTGCAATTGTACAACCTGTAACTGCTAGTGTAAAAGATGTTTTAATTAGTAGTGTGTCTTTATATCCTTCGCCAGTGGCGCAAGGTGGTTTAGTTAACATAACAGCTAAAGATATCGTTATTAATAGCGCTTCAGTTTTCGATGTAAGAGGTGCGAAAGTTATTGAGAAAAAGTTTGCAGGAAATCAACAAGTACAGTTAAGTGTTGCGACACTTCAATCTGGTTTTTACTTTGTGAGACTTAATAATGATGCTAATAAAACATTTAAGTTTATAGTTAAATAGGCTAAATACTGTTTAAATAAATAAAGGCTACTGTAATTACAGTAGCCTTTTTATTTTTAGGATACTTTTTTATTTAAGCAAGTTAAATATCATTCTTGTAACTTTGTAGAACTATGAAAAAGAAAACATTAGTTTTAGGCGCATCATTAAAGCCGAATAGGTATTCTAACATTGCTATTAATAGGTTAGTTTCTAACAACCAGCCAACCGTAGCAATTGGCCTTAGAGAAGGTACAGTTAATGGTGTGACGATAGAAAAAGAACAAGTAGAATTTAAAGATATAGATACAGTAACGCTTTATTTGGGAGCAAAACATCAACCTGAATATTATGAATACATTGTAAGTCTAAACCCTAAACGTGTTATTTTTAATCCTGGAACAGAGAATCCTGAGTTTTATAAAATATTAAAAGCAAACAATATAGAGGTAGATTTAGCTTGCACGTTAGTAATGCTAGCGACGAATCAATACTAAGCCTAAATAGGTGAGAGCGCCGTTTAATACAAGTATAAAAAAGTTAAACTCAAAGCCAAACCACTTTAAGCTATTTATACTTATAACGTAACCTAAAATTGGGGTAGCCAACGCCACAAGTGGCACGAGTTTATCTTTTACTTTCCATTTGCTAAACAAGCCAAATGCATATAGGCCTAACAATGGGCCATAGGTATAGCCTGCAAAAGTGAACAGTTTTGCAATAACAGTGGCATCTGCAATAACATACTTAAAAAGTATAATAGTAATTATGAGCACTAAAGACATAATTACGTGTATTGTTTTTCTTGCCACAACTTGTTTTTTCTCACTATATCGCTTTTCAATATCTAGTATGTCTATACTAAAAGATGTGGTTAAAGAAGTTAGAGCACTATCTGCGCTGGAGTATGCTGCTGCAATTAAGCCTAGTATAAATACTATTGCTACACCAATACCAAAATAGCCTTGTGTAGCAAGCTCAGGAAATAATTGGTCCTTATGAGCATCTACACCGTTTTGTTGGGCATATACAGTTAATAATAAGCCAAGTGCTAAAAACACAAAATTTACAATGGTTAACACAATTGTAAACCAAAACATATTTTTTTGAGCATCTTTCAAGTTCCTGCAAGTAAGATTTTTTTGCATCATATCTTGGTCTAAACCAGTCATCACTATAGATATAAAAGCACCGCTAATAAATTGTTTCCAGAAGAAATCACCAGATTTCCAATCTTCAAAAAAGAACATTTTAGAAAGGTTACTATCTGCTAAATAGCTAAAGAAATTTCCAGAATTAATCCCTAAGTCTTCAGAAACATATACAATCGTAACACCTACAGCAATAAGCATAAATAAAGTTTGTAAGGTGTCTGTCCAAACAATAGTTTTAATTCCGCTCTTAAACGTATAAAGCCAGATAAGTAAAATGGTTATAGTAACAGTAGCCCAGAATGGAACGTTAAGCCCATCAAAAATTAAATTTTGTAAAACAACAGCTACAAGGTATAGTCTAAAGCTGGCGCCAACTATTCTAGATAAGATAAAAAATGAAGCGCCGGTTTTGTATGAGTACCTACCAAAGCGACCATCTAAATAGGTGTAAATGGAGGTTAAATTAAGCTTGTAGTAAAGAGGTAATAAAACTAAACCTATTACTGCATAACCAACAGTATAACCTAATACAACTTGAAAGTAACTAAATTGGCTAGCTTCAACCCAACCAGGAACAGAAATAAAAGTAACACCAGAAAGTGATGCGCCAATCATTCCAAAAGCAACTAGGTACCAAGGAGATTGCCTGTTAGCTTTAAAAAACTCAGCATTTGTACCACCTTTGTTTGTAAGAAATGAGATAAGCATTAAAACACCAAAGTAACCTGCAATGAGGAAAAGAATATGTAGCGGTTGCATAGTTTAATAATTATGGCACGAATATAATGTAAATATTATCGTATTGTCTATTTAGCGTGATCTCAAATCTCGTGAAATACTTACTTTTGCAATATGGATTTTTCTTCAAAATACTTAGAACAAGCAGTTCAGGAAGTCTCTCAATTACCAGGAATTGGAAAGCGTACAGCGTTGCGTTTGGTACTTCATTTATTAAAACAGCCAGAAGACCAAACGGTAAGTTTGGCTAAGGCTTTGGTAGATGTTAAGACACAAATAAATTTCTGCACTAACTGTCATAATATAAGTGATCATAAGCTTTGTGAGATTTGTGCAAACCCTAAAAGAGAATCTCAATATGTTTGTGTTGTTGAAGATATAAGAGACGTAATGGCAATTGAGAATACAAGCCAATATCGTGGTCACTATCACGTCTTAGGTGGAAAAATAAGTCCTATGGATGGTGTGGGTCCAAACCAATTAAATATTTCTACCTTGGTAGACAAGGCTAAAGCAGGAAAAGTAGATGAAATTATATTTGCTTTAAGCAGTACGTTGGAAGGAGACACTACTAACTTTTATATCTTTAAACAATTAGAAGGAACAGGTATAAAAACCTCTACCATTGCAAGAGGGATTTCTGTAGGAGATGAGTTGGAGTATGCAGATGAGATCACCTTAGGTAGAAGTATCCTAAATAGAATTCCTTTTGAAGCTTCTTTAAAATCTTAAATGGTACAACTCTCTGTAATCATACTTAATTACAATGTCAAGCATTTTTTAAAGCTTTGCCTACAAAGTGTGGTGCAAGCTACAGAAAATATACAAGCCGAAATTATTGTTGCAGACAACGCATCTAAAGATGGAAGTATGCAAATGGTTGCTCAGGATTTTCCAAATGTTATAAGACTCGAAAATAAAGAAAACTTAGGGTTTAGTAAAGCTAATAATCTAGCTGTAAAAAAAGCTATAGGTAAATACATCTGTATCTTAAATCCAGATACTGTAGTACCCTGTCTCTTATACACATCTCCGAGCCCACGAGACTCCTGAGCATCTCGTAT
>OJCY01000440.1_pt1 | contig 10824 bp, 9 predicted proteins | sample 1592321 | NCBI WGS metagenome assembly OJCY01 (sample SAMN05416784, study PRJEB24817) | seawater metagenome | isolation source: Sea water | place: Canada:Atlantic | collected 2013-07
ATCTACACTAGATCGCTCGTCGGCAGCGTCAGATGTGTATAAGAGACAGGCCCTGAATTACCACAACGAATCGACCTTCAAGGAATCACTATGCCCCGTTCTATCCTGATGCTTCCTGGCGATGGCATTGGCCCGGAAATTGTTGCCGAAGCGGAAAAGGTTCTGCGTAAGATAAACGAGCAATTCGGTCTGGAACTGCACTTCGAGTCCGCCCTGGTTGGCGGTGCCGCCATCGACGAAACGGATACGCCACTTCCGGAGGATACCCTGGACAAGGCGCGTAAGGCGGATGCAATCCTGCTGGGCGCCGTGGGCGGCCCCAAGTGGGACAAACGCCCGATGGCCAGTCGTCCTGAAAAAGGACTGCTTGGGCTGCGCTCCAACCTTGAGTTGTTCGCCAATCTGCGCCCGGCCATTCTGTATCCCCAGCTTGCTTCTGCATCCTCACTGAAGCCAGAGGTGGTCTCCGGCCTTGATATCATGATTGTTAGGGAGTTAACCGGCGGCATCTATTTTGGCCAGCCACGGGGCGTCCGCGAACTGGAAAGTGGCGAGCGTCAGGGCTACAACACGTACGCCTATACGGAATCGGAAATTCGTCGTATTGGCCGTGTCGCCTTTGAAGCGGCCCAGCAGCGTGGCAAGAAGCTCTGCTCTGTCGACAAGGCGAATGTGCTGGAAGTGACTGTTCTGTGGCGGGAAATCATGGAAGATCTGCGCCGGGAGTACCCGGATGTCGAGCTCTCCCATATGTACGTGGATAACGCCGCCATGCAGCTGGTCAGGGCACCCAAACAGTTTGATGTGATTGTGACTGGCAACATGTTTGGTGATATTCTTTCTGACGAAGCGGCTATGCTGACGGGGTCGATCGGGATGTTGCCCTCTGCGTCTCTGAACTCTGAGAAGCAGGGTATGTACGAGCCCTGTCACGGGTCTGCACCCGATATTGCAGGCAAGGGCATAGCCAACCCGCTGGCTACGATCCTCAGTGGCGCAATGATGTTGCGGTACAGTCTTGGCGAGGAGAAAGCCGCCGAGGCGATAGAGGCGGCGGTCAGCAAAGTGCTGGATCAGGGCCTGAGGACAGCGGATATCATGTCTTCTGAGGGCCGGAAGGTATCGACCCGAGAGATGGGCGATGCCGTTCTGGCGGCACTCTGAGGCCGGCAAGTTTTGAGACCCGACGACAACGCGATGCGGTTGTCGCGGGATCATCCATCCTGTCCCTGCCAGCGATACAGGTAGAGGGCGGGCATAAAACGAGGTTCAAAGGTCGCACATGAAGCGAGTTGGACTTATTGGCTGGCGCGGTATGGTGGGCTCTGTCCTCATGCAGCGCATGCGCGAAGAAAACGATTTTGCAGATATCGAACCGATCTTCTTTACCACTTCCCAGGCCGGAAAGCCGGCACCGGACGTAGGCAAAGAGGGTGTGCCTGCGCTGCAGGATGCCTTCGATATCGATACCCTGAAAACGCTGGATGTGGTGGTTACCTGCCAGGGCGGGGATTACACCGGTGCCGTGTACCAGAAACTCCGTGATGCCGGATGGCAGGGGTACTGGATTGACGCCGCTTCCACGCTGCGGATGGTCGATCATTCCGTCATCGTTCTTGATCCGGTCAACCGCAACGTGATTGACGATGCCCTGGCGAAGGGCGTGAAGGACTACGTTGGTGGGAACTGTACTGTCAGCCTGATGATGCTGGCCCTTGGCGGGCTGCTGGAGCAGGACCTGATTGAATGGGTATCGCCTATGACCTATCAGGCGGCGTCTGGTTCCGGTGCCCAGAACATGCGGGAACTGCTCAACCAGATGGGCGAGCTGAAGGGCAGCGTGAGTGACGAGCTGGCGGATCCATCCTCGGCTATCCTCGATATCGATCGCAAGGTAACCGAAACCATGCGTTCGGACGGCTTTCCCACCGAGCACTTTGAAGTGCCTCTGGCAGGCAGCCTGATTCCGTTTATCGACAAGCAGCTTGATAACGGCATGAGCAAGGAAGAATGGAAAGCGGGCGTCGAGACCAACAAGATTCTTGGTCGCAGCAGCAATCCGATTCCGATCGACGGCATCTGCGTTCGCATCGGTGCCATGCGTTCCCACAGTCAGGCCTTGACCATCAAATTGAAGAAGGACCTTCCGGTTTCCGAGATTGAGTCCATCCTGGCCAAAGCCAACGACTGGGTGAAGGTGATTCCCAATGAGCGGGATGCCACCCTTCGGGAGCTCACCCCGGCGAAGGTTACGGGTACGTTGAGTGTTCCCATTGGCCGTATCCGCAAGCTGACCATGGGGCCTGAGTACATCTCAGCGTTCACGGTTGGTGATCAGTTGCTGTGGGGTGCTGCGGAACCGCTCAGGCGGATGCTTCGCATACTGCAGGAGCAGTAACGCAGTCCCGCAGCGGGCAATATTATGCCAACTGTGTCCGGTTTCAGAGAACCGGCTGGGGGCGGAGGCTGAAATACGCCTCCGCCCCTGTTATTTTCGGAAGCGTTTTGTACATGTTTGGGTTCTTGTGGGCTAGACTTTGGCTATTCGGGGGCACCGGATCATCGTTCGGTAACAATATGTTCCCGACCATTTATGAAAAAATGGTGCAAGGACTGCGGCTGATTGATTGATAAAAGAGGTTTTATCAACAATACTTGCCGGGCTGAATATTAAAAACTTTACATAATAACGATAGTAATCAAGACGGAAGTCATCCAACCTCGTCCGATTCTGTTTGTGAAAACAGTAACGAATAACGGAGACTGGTAAGGAAAAAGCATGAAGGTACGCAAGCTTGCGGTTGCTCTGGCTCTGGCGGGAGGGCTTGGTTCTGGCGTCGCACAGGCCCTGGGTCTGGGTGAGATTGAATTACAGTCCTATCTGAATGAGCCTCTGGACGCGGATATCAGTCTGCGTAAAAGCGAGGGCGTCGACCCTGGTGATGTATTTGTAAACATCGCTCCCGATTCGGCCTATGAACGGGTTGGTATCGACCGGAACTATTTCCTTACCAAACTTGATTTCCGCGTCACCACAGCCAGCGATGGCAGTCTGGTGGTGAACGTGTCGTCCCGTGAGCCATTACGGGAACCCTACCTCAATTTCCTGCTTGAAGTGACCTGGCCCAATGGGCGGCTGATGCGGGAATACGCGGTTCTGGTTGACCCCCCGGTGTATGCGGAGGAGTCCGGTGTGCGGGAAGAGGTTGCCGCTCCAACCACTCGCCAGGTTTCCGAGCCAGCCCGTCAACAGCAGGCCAGATCGACATCCCAGGAGCCCCGGCGCACAACCACTCAGCGTGCGAGGACTCTCGGGCCCACCGGGCCTTCCGATACCCTCTGGAATATTGCTGAGAGTGTTCGCCCCGACAGCAGTGTGTCCATGCAACAGGTCATGCTTGCGCTCCAGGACCTGAACCCTGACGCGTTTATTGCGGGCAATATCAACCGGCTCAAGCGTGGTGAAGTGCTGCGGGTGCCGGATATGGAACAGATTCGCAGTCGTTCCCGTACCGAGGCTAATCGACAGGTGGCCGCACAGAACGAAGCGTTCTCGACGCCGCAGCGCACGGTGGATGCCACGGATACCGAAGTTGCTTCAGGGCAAGCGGGTGGTGAACAGACTGGCGGTGATGAGCTTCGATTGCTTGCAAGTGAAGACAGCAGCACTCGTGATGCCGAAGAGGGCGGTTCTGCCGGCGGTGACGGTGATACCGCCGGTGGTGTAGACGCCGGCTCCGCCGTCGTCATGGAAGAGCTCGAAAGCGCCCGGCGAGAAAATGAAGAGCTGGGTGGTCGGGTTGATGATCTTCAAAATCAGGTGGAAACCCTTCAGCGTCTGCTGGAACTGAAAAATACACAGCTTGCCGAAATGCAGCAGGCTCAAGGTGACAGCGGCCAACCCGCAGATGCACCTCAGGCGGAGACATTGTCTGAGCAAGTCGCTGAAGAGGAGATGGAAACGCCCCCCGATGGCGACGCTACTGATATGGCCGCAGAAGACATGGATGCCGCGGACGGTATGGCCACCGACGAAGATGCGGCTGATCCTGCGGCAACCGACATGGATGAAACCACCGCAGCGGGCGCCGAAGAAGGTGCTGACGCACCGGCGATGGGTGATGATGCCGATATGCCAGAGGCCGACGTTGCGTCCGATGAGATGGATGCCGGTACCGCGCCTGAGGAAGAGGCCGGTCAGCAGGAAGCCGATGTAGCATCACCGGCATCCGAGCAGCCTGCCAGCGAGGTGTCAACATCACCGGCGGAGTCTGACAAGGGCTTTCCGGATAACATCATCAGCGCGATTACCAACAACCCGATGTATCAGATAGCGCTTGGCGGTGGTCTGGTTGTTCTGTTGTTGCTTCTGCTGTTGCTGGCGCGTCGCAATGCCAATCGTGAAAAAGCGTTTTACGACCAGCTGAATAGTGAAACCGACGCGGAGACCGATACCTTCGATCTCACCCTGGATGACGAAGACGGTGCGGATGCACCGGAGAGTGACCCTCTGGCGGAAGCCGACGCCTACATTGCGTATGGGCGCATGGATCAGGCGGCACAGTCTCTGGAAACCGCAATTTCCCGTGAACCCAGTCGTACAGATCTGCGCTTGAAACTGCTTGGGGTGTACGCGGATACCCAGGACAGACAATCCTTTGAGAAGCAGCTCGGTGAGGTTGAGACCCTGGACGACGAACAGGCTATCGCCGAAGCTCACGAAATGCGCGCTCGCCTCGAAGAGGCTGAGTCAATGCCTAGCATTGACGATCTGGAATCTCAGCTGAGATCGGATTCTTTCGACACCAGCTCACGTGACGAGGATACCGTATTTGATGAGCCGGCTTTGGACAGCACATCGGAAGATGAGGCTGAAGATGAGTTTGGTAGCCTGGAGACGGATTTTTCCGATCTGGACGAAACTGACGACACCTACGCCGAGGAATCCGAAAAGGAACCGGGCCCGGATGATCTGATCGAGTATGACCTCTCTGGTATCGATACCTCGAGTGGTAAAGAAGAGGCGACCACAGAAAAATCCGATGATCTGGCTGACGACGCCTTCGACTTTTCACTGGAGGACGATTCAGCCGAGGAGCCGAAAACATCCGAGGAAGACGATGATCTGAGCCTCGATTTCGCGGAGGATGAACAGGAATCCAGCGAAACAACGGACGACTCGGATGAATTCGACTCACTGGAACTTGATGAGGACGATCTGGAAACAGCCAGCGCTGACGACTCTGAAGGTCAAGAGCCGGAAGTTGACAGCCTGGAAGAAGGCGACCTGGAAGAAAGCGATCTGGATTCCCTGGACGAATCCTTCCTGGACGAACTGGATGCTGAGCTGGATAAAGTTGCCGGCGAAGATGAGACGTCTTCCGACGACGAACAAAGCGAACTTGACGACCTTGAGCTTGACGTTTCCGACGAGGACCTTGCGCTTATGGAAGAGTTTGCCGATTCCGGCGATTCCGCCGGTACAGATGCGAATAACGATCAGCAGGAGGAGGATTCTACTCCTCTGGATGAAGAGCTCGGCCTTGAGGATACCCTGACGGGTGAGGAGCCCGCAGATCCGGAAGAGACCGTTGCAGGCGTCGAGGAAGTGGAAGAAGATCTTCCAGAACTCAGCGATGATGATCTCGCGGCTGCCGAGTCCGGGGAGGAAGAGTCAGGTGAGCCTCCCGTGGCATCTGATCCCGCATCCTCAAAGGCTGCGTCCAGCGCGGATGACATCGAAGAAGCCGATCTTGGCGACGACGATGACTTCGATTTCCTGACAGGCACCGACGAAGCGTCAACCAAGCTTGACCTTGCCAGAGCCTACGTGGAAATGGGCGACGTCGATGGAGCCAGGGATATCCTTGAGGAAGTGGCTCTGGAAGGAAATGAGGAGCAGAAAGCGGAAGCGCAGGATCTCCTTAAAAATCTGTCCTGATTCGATATAATCAGTACAGCGAATGCGAAACGCCGGTTACCGGGCCCGTCCCGGATTAAAGCCGGCGTTTTGTTTTTTATTATCAGCTTGCCAATCCGGACACTTCATTGTTTGTTACGCCACAACCACTGACCACTGACGGCGCCATCGGGGCGGGGCGGGTCGCGCTTGCCTTTGAATACGATGGCCGGGGCTTCCACGGCTGGCAATATCAGAAATCAGGCGTGCGGTCGGTTCAGGGAGAACTGATCCAGGCAGTTTCAAAGGTTGCTGACCATCCTGTTGAACTCGTATGCGCGGGCCGCACAGATGCGGGCGTGCACGCCAGTTACCAGATTGCCCATTTCGAGACGCCCTCGGTGCGTAATCCCCGGTCCTGGGTCATGGGAATCAACACTTCATTGCCGCAGGATATTGCGGTTCATTGGGCCGGTAATGGGGTGGATGACTTCCACGCCCGTTTTTCCGCGACGTATCGCCGATACCGTTATGTGATCTATAACCATGCGGTAAGGCCGGGCATCCTTCATGGCCAGGTTAGCTGGACGTTTCGCCCCCTGGATGCAGCGCTGATGCATCAGGCTGCCCAGTTTCTTTGCGGTGAGCACGACTTCTCCTCATTTCGTGCGGCTGGCTGCCAGTCGAGGTCACCCACTCGGTTTCTTGAAGCCATCGAGGTAACCCGAAAAGGGAACTTCGTCGTAATAGATGTGCAGGCAAATGCGTTCCTGCATCATATGGTTCGCAATATCGCCGGTGCACTGATGTCGGTGGGTACAGGGAAGCGGCGGCCGGCCTGGATTCGTGAGATACTTGAGGCCAGAGATCGGACTGTTGCAGGCGTAACGGCACCGCCCCATGGACTGTATCTGGTAGATGTAGGGTATCCGGAAGGGTTCTCTATCCCGGCAGCTCAGTGCGGGCCAGCGTTCGTCGCACCCTGGTTTGAGGCTGATGAAAATCGACCACGCAGCCCGACTCACATACATCGAAAACAGCGATAGACGGCTTATGAGAACCCGGGTCAAGATCTGTGGTATCACCCGAAAGCAGGACGTTATTGCCGCTGCCAACGCCGGAGCGGATGCCCTGGGCTTTGTATTCTACGAGCCCAGCCCAAGGTATGTGACACCTGATGCCGCCAGGGAGCTGGTGGATGCGGTTCCTCCCTTTGTAGCGGCAACGGGGCTGTTTGTTAACCCCGAAGCGTCATACGTCCGGGAGGTGCTGTCACAGGTGCCGCTGGGGCTTCTCCAGTTTCATGGCGATGAATCTCCGGAATTTTGCAACAGTTTCGGTGTTCGCTGGATCAAAGCCGTGCGGGTGCGCGAAACTGATGATATCGAACATGCCTTTGAGCATTACCGTAACGCCAGCGGCCTGCTGGTGGATGCATGGGACCCGAAGAAATACGGCGGTACCGGACAGTCCTTTAACTGGTCATTGATACCGTCCACGCGCCCATTGCCTCTCATATTGGCCGGCGGCCTGGCTTCTGATAATGTATCCCGCGCTGTTGCGCAGGTGCGCCCCTGGGCCGTCGATGTCAGTGGTGGTGTGGAAAGCAGCAAAGGCATCAAAGACGACGAAAAGATCACTGATTTTATAAACGAGGTTCACCGTGTCGATGAAACTGACTGAAGAAATGCTCAAGGCGCTTCCGGATGCACGGGGTCACTTTGGTGCTTACGGCGGAAGATTTGTCTCCGAAACCCTGTTTGATTCGCTGATGACCCTGGAGCGTGAGTACAAAAGACTAAAGGACGATCCGGAGTTCCAGGCGGAGTTTGATCGGGATCTGGCGCATTATGTTGGCCGGCCCAGCCCGCTGTACTTTGCTGAAAGACTGAGCCGGGAAACCGGTGGTGCACAAATCTGGCTGAAGCGTGAAGATCTTAACCACACGGGCGCGCACAAGGTAAATAACACCATCGGTCAGGCACTGCTCGCGAGTTTCCTGGGTAAAAAACGGGTCATTGCGGAAACGGGTGCCGGGCAGCATGGCGTTGCTACAGCGACCGTGTGCGCGCGCCTGGGCCTTGAGTGCCACGTGTTCATGGGCGCCGAGGATGTAAAGCGACAGTCCCTGAACGTTTACCGGATGAAACTGCTTGGCGCTGAGGTTCACTCCGTTCAGAGCGGAACGCGCACACTCAAGGACGCCATGAACGACGCGATGCGTGACTGGGTGGCGAACGTTGACGACACCTTCTACATCATTGGTACGGTTGCCGGGCCTCACCCTTATCCACTGCTGGTGCGTGATTTCCAGTCAGTCATCGGGCGAGAAACCCGCGAACAGTCCCTGGCCCAGGCGGGTAAACTGCCGGATGCGCTGGTGGCCTGTGTCGGTGGTGGTTCCAACGCCATCGGCATGTTCTATCCGTTCCTGACCGACGAGAGTGTGGAGATGTACGGTGTGGAAGCCGGTGGCCTGGGTATTGAGACCGGAAAACATGCGGCGCCGCTGAGCGCGGGACGTCCGGGTGTGCTTCACGGTAACCGGACGTACCTGATGGAAGACGAGAATGGCCAGATCGCGGGCACCCATTCGGTCAGTGCCGGCCTTGATTACCCGGGCGTTGGGCCTGAGCACAGCTGGCTCAAGGACATTGGCCGGGCCCACTACGTGTCGGTGACCGATGATGAAGCTCTGGATGGCTTCCGGAAGCTGACACGGGTGGAGGGTATTATGCCCGCGCTTGAGACCGCCCATGCGGTGGCCTACGCTATCAAGCTGGCCGCTACGATGGATAAGGACCAGATGGTGGTGATCAACGTCTCCGGTCGCGGTGACAAGGACATACACACCATCGCTCAACTGGATGGCATAGAAGTTTAAGCAGTTGCCCGGTATCTGACGGCAGGTCGCCGGGCTGGTACGGACTGCAGTGCAGGAATAATCACAGGAGCAGGCATGAGTCGAATCGAAGGGGTGCTGAAAGCCCTGAAAGGGCAGGGTCGCAAGGCGCTGATTCCGTACATTACCGCTGGCGATCCACATCCGGATCTGACCGTTGACCTGATGCACACTTTGGTGTCGGCGGGTGCTGATATCATCGAACTGGGCGTACCGTTCTCCGACCCAATGGCGGACGGCCCGGTGATTCAACAGGCGTGTGAGAGAGCGTTGGTGCACGGGACGTCATTGCGTCAGGTGCTGGGAATGGTGAAAACGTTCCGTGAGAAAGACAATGCCACACCGGTCGTGCTGATGGGTTACCTCAACCCGATGGAGGCCATGGGTCAGGAGAAATTCGCTGACGCGGCTGTTGATGCCGGGGTTGACGGTATCCTGACGGTGGATTTGCCGCCGGAAGAGGCGGACGAAGTGGCGCCATTGTTCACGGCCCGGAACCTTGATGCGATTTTTCTGTTGGCACCAACCACGACGGACGACCGAATTCGTGCAATCAGTGAGCACAGTTCGGGCTATGTGTACTATGTTTCATTCAAGGGTGTTACGGGCGCCGGTAAGATCGATGTGGATGAAGTGGCCTCGAAGGTGTCCCATATTCACGAGCTGACCGCGCTTCCGGTGGGTGTTGGATTTGGTATTCGTGACGCTGCAACAGCGGCAGCGGTCGGTCGGGTATCCGATGGTGTAATTGTCGGCAGTGTACTGGTCGATACAATAGCCCGAAATCAGGCGGATCCTGATCAGCTCAAACGGGCATTGTCGGATCTGCTCCACCCGATGCGAGAAGCACTGGACAGCCTGGCTTCGTGACAGTCGGGTTCCCGCAGGCATCAAAGGACAGGATGAGATCATGAGTAACTGGCTGGACAAGATCATGCCGAGCAAGATCCGCTCGGAATCCAAACAACGGACCGGTGTTCCTGAAGGTCTGTGGAAGAAATGTCCCAAGTGCGGGGCGTTTTTGTACAAGCCGGAGCTGGATAAGAATCTGGACGTGTGCCCCAAGTGCCAGCATCACCTGAGGATAACTGCCCGCCGTCGTCTGGATGTTTTCCTGGACGCCGACGGCCGCCAGGAGATCGCGGCTGATCTGGAACCTTGGGACCGCCTGAAGTTCAAGGACAGCAAGCGTTACAAGGATCGCCTGAGCCAGAACCAGAAAGCCACTGGCGAGAAAGATGCCTTGGTTGCCATGCGTGGCTCCTGCCTGGATATTCCGCTGGTTGCGGTGGCCTTTGAATTCAACTTCCTTGGCGGCTCCATGGGGCAGGTCGTGGGTGAAAAGTTCGTTCAGGCGGCCAATGTGTGCCTGGAAGAGCGGATTCCATTGGTGTGTTTCTCTGCCAGCGGTGGCGCACGGATGCAGGAGGCAATCCTGTCGCTGATGCAGATGTCCAAGACGGCCGCCGTGCTTGAGCGCATGAAGCAGGAGGGCATTCCCTATATCTCGGTCATGACCGACCCGGTATTCGGTGGCGTTTCCGCAAGTCTTGCCATGCTGGGCGATCTGAACATTGCGGAACCTTATGCGCTGATCGGTTTCGCCGGTCCTCGTGTTATCGAGCAAACTGTTCGTGAAAAGCTGCCCGAAGGTTTCCAGCGCAGCGAGTTCCTGCTGGAGCATGGCGCCATCGACATGATTCTTCATCGGCATCAGATGCGTGAGCGCATTGCTGCCTTGTTGGCCAAGTTTACCGATCTGGATAAGCCGGCCACGGAAGCGCCCATCGAGTTCGAAGTGTCGGAGCGACCGGAAACCGATGCCCCCGCAGAATAGCCCTGTCGCCCGGGGCAATGCTGTCCCGGGCGATAAAGCCACGCTTGACCAGTGGCTTGGTTACCTCGAATCGATCCACCCTTCTGAAATCGACCTTGGCCTCGACCGAGTGCTGCTGGTGTTGCGACGCCTGTTTCCTGTCTCTTATACACATCTGACGCTGCCGACGAGCGATCTAGTGTAGAT
>OJCY01000444.1_pt1 | contig 10741 bp, 9 predicted proteins | sample 1592321 | NCBI WGS metagenome assembly OJCY01 (sample SAMN05416784, study PRJEB24817) | seawater metagenome | isolation source: Sea water | place: Canada:Atlantic | collected 2013-07
GCTCTGGACGTGAGGGCGACCGCGATCAACGAAGAAATGAAAGTGGCGGCGGTTCATGCGATTCGCGAGTTGGCGAAAGAGCCGGTTCCGCAGGAAATCTGTGAAGCCTATGACGTTGCAAGTTTCGAGTTTGGGCGGGAGTACATCATTCCCAAGCCGATGGACGTGCGCCTGCTGGAAGTTGTTCCGGCGGCAGTCGCACGCGCGGCGGTTGACTCAGGCGTTGCTCGTAACGGCTACCCGGCCCATTACCCACTGAAATCAATGGACGATATCATCTGATATAGCCCAATCGAGTTTCGGAAACACAAAAACCGGCGATTGTTGAATCGCCGGTTTTTTTGTCGGTGGAATTCCCCGTCCAGCTTGCTGGTGTCAGAAGATCTGTCTCGACAGGTCATCGCTGCTGCCATTGTTGCTGCCACCCGATGAATCATCTTGTGGGTCAAGTGGTGGCGGGGCATCTTCCTCGCGGAATATTTCGAACATGGCACCTTCTTGTCCCGGTCTTGCACGCCGGCCTGTTTCAGGGTCGATGCGGATGTTAACGATGCCATTGGGTCTCGCCATCAATGACGATGGCTCGCCATTTAGTGCCACTTTCATGTAATCAAGCCAGACGGGCAGGGCAGTGCTGGCGCCGAACTCTCGGCGGCCAAGAGGTTGTGGTTGATCAAAGCCAACCCATACTGTGGTGGCTACGTCATGGTTGAAGCCGCCGAACCAGGTGTCTCTCTGTTCATTGGTGGTGCCGGTTTTGCCGCTGATGTCATCCCGTCCCAGGGCCTGAGCGCGTCGGCCGGTGCCTCGTCTGATTACATCCCGCATCATGGAATGCAGGATGTATACCGAGCGTTCATCGGCCAGACGCCTGGCAATGCGAACTTCTTTCTCGTCGTCGGAGTTGTTCTCCTGTTTCTCTGTGCAGTTTTCATCGCAGAGTTTGACGTCCGGTGCTTCGAAGATTGTTTCGTTGTTGATGTCCGAAATCTGGCTGATGAGGTAGGGCTCGACATCGTAGCCGCCGTTGGCGATTACTGCGAACCCTCGGGCCAGGTCCATTGGTGTCAGAAGTCCGCTGCCCAATGAGAGTGACAGGTCTTTTTGCATGTCTTCCGTGGGGATCTGAAGCTGCTCAAGGTAGTCTATGGTGTTCTGGATGCCCAGGTCCCGAAGCAAGCGTACTGACACCAGGTTGCGGGACCGGTACAGGGCTTCTCTCAGGCGAGTAGGGCCGTAAAACTGTCCTGATGAGTTTTGGGGGCGCCATGTGGTCTCCAGTTCGGAGTCGTCAAACACTATAGGTGCATCGTTGTAGATGGTTGCGGGTGTCATGCCGCTTTCAAGCGCACTCAGGTACAGGAATGGCTTGAAGGTTGAGCCTGGCTGCCTTCTCGCCTGGGTGGCGCGATTGTATTTGTTCTGGCTGAAGCTGTATCCGCCGGCGAGTGCTTCAATGGCGCCGGTTTTTGCGTCAAGGGAGATTAGTGCGCCCTGCACCTCGGGTACCTGGGAGAGGGCAACGCGCCTGACTTCGGCGATATCCAGGGCTTGCTGTTCATCGCTTTGCTCCTGGGTGTCAGATTCATTTGGCTGCTCTGGGGTCATCACCACCATGGGCTTTACATAAACGATGTCACCCACAGTGACCACGTCAGATGGCTTTTCTGGTTCGGGCCCGGTCAGGTTTTCGGTTTTGTATCGTTTGGCCCAGGTCATTGTGGAGAATGCCATTACGGACTCGCCAAGCTGGCGGGCGTAAAGATCAACTTCGCTGTCTTTGTCTCTTACCCGGGTTACAACTGCAGGCACGAGTTCGGCTACGCGGGGGTAATTCGCCATCAGGTTGCCGAGGTTGTCCGGTTTCAGCTGATCTTCATCCACCTGTCCAATGGGGCCGCGAAAGCCATGACGCCGGTCATACGCTTCCAGTCCGGCCCTGAGTGCCCTGGTCGCCTCCTGCTGTTTCTCGCTCTCGACAGTCAGTCTGACTTCGTAGCCGTCGGTGTAGGCGGCATCGCCAAACCGCCGGACCAGCTCAGCCCGGGCCATTTCCGCAACGTGGTCCGCATCAACTTCAGTGGACGGTGCGTTAAAACTTGCAGTCAGCGGAGCGTTGGTCGCCAGTTCATAGGCATCATTAGTGATGTATTGAAGGTCGCGCATGCGACCGAGTATCCAGTCACGGCGGATCTGTGCCCGTTCGGGGTTTGCCAGGGGGTTATAGGCTGAGGGAGCTTTTGGTAGTCCGGCAAGCATGGCCATTTCTGCCAGAGAAAGCTCGGTCACGGGTTTGTCGTAATAAACCTGGGCGGCGGCGGCAATGCCGTAAGCTCGATTGCCCAGGTAAATCTTGTTGAGATAGAGCTCCATGATGCGGTTTTTGTCCAGTTCACGCTCGATCTGAAGAGCCAGAAGTATCTCGTTGAACTTGCGAATAAACGTCCGATCGCGTGACAAAAAGTAATTTTTTGCAACCTGCATTGTGATGGTACTGCCGCCGGACTGGATCTCGCCGGTGGAGACCAGTTCGATGGCAGCCCGCATCAGGCCTTTAAAGTCGACCCCGAAGTGTTCGTAAAAACGGGCGTCCTCCGCTGCCATAAAGGCATGTAACTGAATTGTAGGGATCTGTTCTATTGTGACCGGTGCCCTTCTCTTTTCACCGAATTCTGCTATTAATTTGTCGTCTGCGCTGTAGACCCTCAATGGGGTCTGCAACTTGATGTCCAGGAGTTGCTCAACAGGAGGCAATCCGGGGCGGAGATATAGGTAAAATCCTGACGCCACGATTGTGGCGAGACTGAGTCCAGTGAGAAAGAGCCATGCAAACAGGCGAGATGTACGCAACAAATGAGACATTTTTTTCTGACAACTGTTGGATATAGGTCTATCATTTGAGAAATTGCTTTAGGAAGGGCTAGCCGCTTCCCGGGTGCAATGCTTCTCAATTAAAGAAGAACGAGCATTGTAGACGGAAAACTAAAGAAATTCTCTTAAATAAAAAACACATATGAAAGAACTCCGTCGGGAGTTTTCATAACCCGGTGCATGTAACCAGGTATAGGGTGAGCGCGTGTTCGGATTGTTAGGAAAAAAATCCAGTTCGGTGCTGGGCGTGGATATCAGTTCCAGCTCGGTCAAGTTACTGGAACTATCGAAGCAGGGCGACCGTTACAAGGTCGAGAGCTACGCAGTGGAGCCGCTACCGGCCAATGCTGTGGTAGAGAAAAACATCACGGATGTCGAGGCGGTGGGCGAAGTGCTCAAACGTGTCGCGTCCAAATCACGTACGAGCGTCAAGCAGGTGGCTGTGGCCGTCTCCGGTTCCGCCGTTATTACCAAGCTGATCCAGATGGACGGTGGTCTTAACGAGTTTGAGATGGAAGACCAGATCACGCTCGAGGCCGATCAGTATATTCCCTATCCGTTGGATGAAGTGGCAATCGACTTCGAGGTTCAGGGGCCCTCTGAGGCTAACCCGGATCAGGTCGATGTACTTCTGGCTGCGTGTCGCAAAGAAAACGTCGATATTCGGGAAGACGCTCTGGAGATTGCTTCCTTGACCACCAAGATTGTGGACGTCGAAGCATACGCACTCGAGCGGGCATACGCCCTCATCGAGCCTCAGCTTGATTCCCAGGGTGAAGAACTCGTTGTGGCGATCGTCGATATCGGCGCAACCATGACCACACTGAGCGTGTTGGCTGAAGGCAAGACGGTTTACACTCGCGAGCAGATTTTCGGGGGGAAACAACTCACCGAGGAAATTCAGCGTCGTTATGGTCTGTCCCTTGAAGAGGCCGGCCTTGCCAAGAAGCAGGGTGGCCTCCCCGATGACTACGACTCCGAAGTGCTGACGCCTTTCCGGGAAGCGGTAGTTCAGCAGGTTGCGAGGGCGCTGCAGTTCTTCTTCGGCGCAAGCCAGTACAATGCGGTTGACTACGTAGTTCTGGCTGGCGGCACGGCATCTATCCAGGGGCTGACAGAAATGGTCGAGGAAAAAACGGGCACACCCACGCTGGTTGCAAATCCGTTCGCGGACATGGCAGTGGGATCAAGGGTGAATGCGTCTTCGCTGAGCAATGATGCGCCTTCACTCATGATTGCCTGTGGGCTGGCAATGAGGAGCTTTGACTGATGGCAAAGATTAACCTCAGACCCTGGCGCGAAGAACTCCGGGCGGAGAAGCAAAAACAGTTTGTGGTGATGATTCTGGGGGCGGCCTTTATTGCTGCTGGTCTGACCTTTCTCTGGAAAACCGATATGGACAACCGTATTGCCTACCAGGAATCCAGGAACGCCTACATCGAGACCGCGACCAAACAGCTGGATAAGCAGATCAAGGAGATTGAAAACCTTAAACGCAAGCGTGATGAGCTTCTTTCGCGGATGCAGGTTATTCAGGATCTCCAGGGTAAGCGTCCGATTATCGTGCGGGTCTTTGATGAGTTGGTTCGTACGCTGCCGGACGGGCTTTTCTACACTAGCCTTACCAAAAAGAGTGAGCGGGTTGAGATTGTTGGGATGTCGGAATCCAACAGTCGGATTTCAGCGCTGATGAGGCGTTTTGAGGAATCTGACTGGTTCACTGATCCCAATCTGTCAAATGTGTCTGCTGCCGATAACCAACGTGCCGGGTACAGTCAGTTCAATCTTTCGGTAAAGCAGCAAACACCAGAGCCCGAAGGGGGGGATAAGTAATGAGCCTCGCGGACTCACTGAAAAACCTCAATGAATTCGATATTAACGACTTGGATGTCAATAATGCCGGCATCTGGCCTGCGCCAGTCAAGGCCATCGTGGCGATCATCATCTTTGGCCTGATTCTCGGCGGTGGTTATTGGTTCTTCATCAAGGACCAATACGCTCAACTGGAGCGAGTCGAAAAGACGGAGCAGGAGTTACGGAAACGCTATGAAGACAAGGCATACCAAGTAGCAAATCTGGAAGTGTTCAAGGCGCAAATGGAAGAAATGGAAGAGACCTTCGGGGCACTGGTGCGTCAGTTGCCGAGTGAAACCGAGGTGCCAGGACTTCTTGAAGATATCACCAACACAGCGTTGGGCAGCGGTCTTGAGCTTCAAGAGGTTAAGTTGCAAGGCGAGCAGCGGCGCGACTTTTATGCAGAGCTACCGATCAATATTCGGGTTACAGGCTCCTATCATGAATTGGCGACGTTTGTGAGCAGTGTGGCAAGTCTGCCTCGCATCGTGACGTTGCACGACCTAACGATAACACCAACAGGCGGTGATGGAGAGCAGCTGAATATGCAGGTTCTTGCACGTACCTACCGCTACCGGGCTGGAGAATGAGCATGGCGAGACAGCATGCAATAAAAGCCTGGATGAGTATTTGTCTGGTATCTTTCCTGACTGCGTGCTCCCAGGGAAGTGGTTTTTCCGATCTTGACAAGTTTATGGCGGACACTCGAGCTAAGCCTCGGGGGCATGTCGAACCCTTACCAGAGTTCAAGGCGTATGAGGCTTTCAGCTATTCTGCAGCGGATCGCAGAGCGCCCTTCGAACCGCCGATTGATATCCAGCTCACAATGGTTGATCAGGAACCGGAAAGCGATATCGAGCCGGATCTGGATCGGCCGAGAGAGGTTCTCGAAAATTTCGATTTGAAGGAACTCTCTATGGTAGGCACTTTAAGTGACGCATCCGGGAGCCTTTTTGCCCTGATCAAGGATGGTATGGGCGGCATTCATAGGGTGCGCACCGGAAACTATGTAGGGCAGAATTACGGCCGGATTATTGGCGTCAATGAAACCCGGGTTGAACTGATTGAAATCGTTCCCAATGGCCGGGGCGGGTGGGTCGAGCGTCCACGCTCGCTGTCGCTGGATGAGAATGAGGGCTAAGGGAGCGGCATTATGATTATTGAAAGAAACATGCATGAACAAAAAAGTTTGGGGTCGAGGCTAGCGATGTTCAGAAAACTCAATGTATACGTCGGCGTGATTGCTTTTGGGTTGTTATCCGGCCTGGCCAATGCGGTCACGCTGGAAGACGTGTCGTTTTCGTCGCTGTCCGGGGATCGGGTCGAGGTGACGCTGGCGTTTGACGGCCAGCCACCAGAACCGACCGGGTACACGATCAAGCGACCTGCCAGAATCGCAGTGGACCTCCGGGACACGACCAGCGGTCTCGACAGTCGCAACATCTCGCTCGGGGGAGGTAACGCCCAGAGCATGACGGTTGTCGAAACCAAGGATCGCACTCGCCTGATCTTCAACCTGGCAGAGCTGGCTCCCTATGAGACGGTGCGTACCCAGAACAGCCTGGTCGTCACAATCGGCAGTCAGGGTAGTGGTGTCGCAGCGTCAGGCTCGACTTCTTCCTCTACACCGATGACTACTGCATCGGGAGGACAGTCGGTCTCATCGGCAGGCAACGACCTGGCGGGAGTCGATTTTAGGCGTGGGCAGAATGGCGAAGGACGCGTGATTGTAGATCTGGGTAGTGCCAATGCATCCGTGGATCTGTCCGAGCTCGGGGGCAAGATTCGCTTGACGATGGACGGTACCAGTGTGCCGGACAATCTTCGTCGCCGCCTTGATGTTACCGATTTCGCGACACCGGTAACCCGGGTTGATACCTACACGGAAGATGGTAATGCGGTTGTGGAAATTCGTCCGGAAGGCAACTACGACTACATTGCCTACCAGTCCGGTTCGCAGTTTACCGTCAGCGTGGAAAGGCTGACAGAAGAGGAAGCTGAGTCTCGTCGAGAGGAGAAGTTCCCGTACACCGGCGACAAGCTCTCTCTCAACTTCCAGGACATCGAAGTTCGTTCGGTATTGCAGTTGATTGCCGACTTTACTGGTCTGAACCTTGTTGCCAGCGATACGGTCAGTGGCAGCATCACGCTGCGTTTGCAGAATGTGCCCTGGGACCAGGCTCTGGACCTGATCCTTAAGACCAAGGGATTGGACAAGCGTCAGATTGGTAACGTACTGCTGGTTGCTCCGGCCGATGAAATCGCCGCCCGTGAAAAGCTTGAGCTGGAGACGTCCAAGCAGATCGCTGAGCTCGCACCGGTTCGCCTGGATATCATTCAGGTGAATTACGCCAAGGCTGCCGATGTCGTTGAACTGATTAGGGCGGATGAAGAACTTATCTCCTCTCGGGGATTCGTCTCTTCAGATGCGCGTACCAACACGATCAGTGTTCGTGAAACTTCGGAAAAGCTTGATGAAATTCGCCGCCTGGTTTCGACCTGGGATGTTCCTGTTCGTCAGGTTTCCATTGAGGCTCGAATTGTAAGAGCGCAAACCAACGTTGCCGAAAATCTCGGTGTTCGTTGGGGTGGTGCCGCCTACGATGTCAGTGGTGATAACGTTTTCTCAGTGGGTGGTTCGCAGAACGCGGTTGAGGAGGCGCGTCAAGCCGCTGGTGGTACCAACAACACGATCACTTTCCCGGACGCTCTGGCGGTAGATTTGGGTGTCACCGGCCAAGGTGCTTCCTCATTTGCCATCGGTTTGGGCAGTGACGATTTTCTTGTAGATCTGGAACTCTCTGCGTTGGAAAGTGATGGGCAGGCGGAAGTTGTTTCCCAGCCCCGCGTTGTTACTGCGGATCGCCAGACCGCCAGGATCAAGTCCGGTGAAGAAATTCCTTATCAAAAGGCCTCCTCCAGTGGTGCGACGTCAGTATCTTTCAAGGAAGCGGTGTTGGCTCTCGAAGTGACTCCTCAGATCACCCCGGATGACAAAATAATTATGGACCTGGTGGTTAATCAGGACTCCCGTGGCGAGGTAACCGCTGGTATTCCGGCGATCAACACCAACGAGGTAACCACTCAGGTGTTGGTTGGAAATGGCGAAACCGTTGTTCTGGGTGGTATTTTTCAGTCAGAAGTCACTACAACGACTACCAAGACGCCGTTCCTGGGGGATATTCCTTACCTTGGTCGTCTCTTCAAGCGCACCGAGCATATTGATGAGCGTAGCGAGTTGTTGATCTTCATCACGCCGAAGATCATCAAGAGCGACCTGATTCAATAGTCTGGTCGCGTCCGACAAAAAAACCGCCGTGTTCGCACGGCGGTTTTTTTGTCGGTTCATTTCCTGAAACTTATGGAAAACGTTACCCTGTGATATTCTCACGCGCCGGAATGTAGATGAGCGGAAGTTATGTCCTTGCCAAAACGAGTTGTCCTGGTCGGCCCAATGGGTGCGGGAAAAAGCACAATTGGTCGCATGCTGGCCAAAGAGCTGGGCTATCGCTTTCTCGATTCCGATCGGATTATTGAAGAGCGGTGCGGCGCCAATATTCCCTGGATCTTCGACGTAGAAGGGGAAGACGGCTTTCGGCATCGTGAAACGGCCATGTTGGCTGAACTGTCGGAATATCCACAGACAGTGTTGGCGACGGGCGGTGGCGCGGTGATGAAAGAAGAGAATCACGCGCATCTTAAACGCGATTCCGTCGTGGTGTACCTGAAAACCTCGATTGAGCAGCAAGTTGAAAGAACGAGGCGGGATCGCAATCGTCCCCTGTTGCAGAATGACGACCCCGAGGCGGTCCTTAGAAATCTGTTTGCCGTGCGGGACCCTATCTATTCGCTCTTGGCCGATGTCGTCATGTTTACTGACCGCAAGAGCCCCAGACTGGTCGTACGGCAATTGGTGAACCGGATTAATCCGAGGACACCTCGCCACAAAAGGCAAATACGTAAGGAAGGCAGAAATCATGCGTGACTCACTGCGGGAGTTGACGGTTGAGCTGGGCGATCGAAGTTACCCAATCGTTATCGGTCAGGGGCTGCTGGGTAGCTATGATCTGAGTCCCTTTGTCTCTGGTTCACAAGTCATGATCGTCACCAACGAAACGGTTGCGCCCTTGTATCTTGAGTCAGCCCGAGCCTGTTTCCCTGGAAAGCAGGTAGATACGGTTGTGCTTCCAGACGGTGAAAAATACAAGGATTGGCAGACGCTAAACCGTATCTTCGACGGTTTGCTGGAGAAGCGTCACTCCCGCAAAACCACGCTGGTTGCTTTGGGGGGTGGCGTGGTTGGGGATATGACCGGGTTTGCCGCCGCTTCCTACCAGCGTGGTGTCTCTTTTATCCAGATCCCGACGACATTGTTGTCGCAGGTGGACTCCTCGGTCGGAGGAAAGACCGGTATCAATCACCCGTTGGGCAAGAATATGATCGGTGCGTTCCACCAACCGGAAGTTGTACTGATCGATACCGACAGTCTGAGGAGCCTTTCTCCAAGGGAGGTGTCTGCTGGCCTTGCGGAAGTTATCAAGTATGGCCTGATTCGGGACACCGATTTTCTGGCCTGGCTTGAGAAAGAAATTACGTCGCTCATTGATCTGAAAACAACAGCCTTGGTGGAAGCTATCTATCGCTCATGCGCCTGCAAGGCGGACGTTGTAGCAAAAGATGAAAGAGAAGGTGGTTTACGGGCAATACTCAACCTTGGGCACACGTTTGGTCATGCCATTGAGACCTTCGCTGGATACGGCAACTGGCTGCACGGCGAGGCTGTTGGTACTGGCATGATGATGGCTGCGGATCTTTCCTTGCGCCAGGGCATGATAACCGAAGAGGATCGTGCCAGGGTTGTGCGCATTATCGAGAGAGCCAAGCTTCCGGCGTTTGCACCCACGGGGATGTCTCCCGATGATTTTCTGCGATTGATGGCAGTCGACAAGAAGAATGTGGATGGTTCGTTACGCTTGGTCCTCCTTCGCAGGCTCGGGGATGCTGTGGTGACGGATGCGGTGGATAGGCGAGAACTGGATGCCACGCTTCGGGGCTTTTGTAGAGAAGTCTGAACAGGTATTGATCTGGGATAAAGCAGGGAATGACGGTGAACAACGAAGGACTCAATAGTCATGACGGTGGTGGTTTGTTTCCGCGACTCCAGGAGCGTTATGGGTTAAGGGCCGATCCGTTGGATATGGAAACACCCTTCTTTCCGGATGCCTCTCGCCACCACGCCCTGGAAACGCTTCGTCACCTCTGTGGTTTTGGTGACCTCGCTTTGCTTCTCACTGGTGATGTGGGGGCGGGCAAAAGTCGGTTGCTTGCGGAACTGGTGAGAAGTGAGTCTTCCCGTCTGGATTTTCATCGGGTACCAGCTGCGGCGCTGACGAGTACTCAGGCGCTGTCACGGGCGCTGCTCGGTATTGCGCACAAAGGGTTGAATCCTGGCGAAGGTGCGCGTGACGCCATTTACGGCTTTTTCCGATGGTCTGAAATCAGGGCGCGGAAAGGGCAGCGAATGGTCCTGCTGATTGACGATGCGGATCGTGCGCCCGCCGAGGTGCTGAGGCTGCTGTTTTCCGCCTTCGAGGCTGCGGATCGCTCTGCGGCGGCGGTTCCCGTGTTCAGTGGCAGCGGGCGATTGATCGAAATGCTTGGGTTGTCAGGAGACGGTGCCGGAGTGCATCAGATTCATCTTCGCCCACTGACAAAAGAGGAAGTCGCTGCGTACCTGGAGCCCCGGGTGCACCGCGCTGGTGGCAGTGCCAAGGACTTGCTGTCGCCAGGGAAGTTGTCACAGTTGCACAGTTTGAGTCAGGGGAGTTTTTCCCGTCTCAAGCGAGTGACACCAGCCGTATGGCTGGATATGGTATCGACTGAAAATGGCGCCAAACGGACGTTTTCGGTGCCGATTAATCTGCGTTGGCCTGCGCTGGCTTTGGTTATGCTTGCCGGTTCCTGGTCTGTCTCTTATACACATCTGACGCTGCCGACGAGCGATCTAGTGTAGATC
>OJCY01000465.1_pt1 | contig 10556 bp, 9 predicted proteins | sample 1592321 | NCBI WGS metagenome assembly OJCY01 (sample SAMN05416784, study PRJEB24817) | seawater metagenome | isolation source: Sea water | place: Canada:Atlantic | collected 2013-07
ATCTACACTAGATCGCTCGTCGGCAGCGTCAGATGTGTATAAGAGACAGCACTAATGCTTCAACCTTAATGTCTAATTTTTTTAATATACCTGGGTGAATATCACCAAAAAAAGCAACTACTTTTTCTTTACCTTTGTTAAGAAATATTCTTCCTGATTTTCCAGGGTGATAATAGCTTGGTGTTTCATCATCAATATAGAGTTTGTCTTTATTATAACCTGCTTCAACTAAACTTTTGATGACATCACTTTTAACATCAAACACATCTACTAATCTTTCTTTTTCCAACCAGCTCTGCCTAGCCAATTTTCCCGATCTTAATCCAGTAGCTACAGTTTGTTGCTCACCTGGCTCAGATCCTAAAAAAGTTGGGCCTATTTCAAAAAATGATAAATCTTTAAATCCTCTTCCTAAATTCTTATTCAAATGGATAATCAAATTAGAAAAAATTGAACTTCGCAAAACGTTCAAATCAGAACTTATAGGGTTAATTATTTTAATTTCTTTGTTATTTTCAATGAATAGCTGATTAATTTTACTATCAGTAAAAGACCATGTGATAGCCTCAAAATAGCCCTTAGAAGCAATAGATCTTTGTAAAAAATGAAATAACTTTTGTTTTAAATTTAATGTTTGTTTTTTTCTAACTTTTTCAGGTTCAATAATTTTAATTTGATCATAACCCTTAATTCTTACAAGTTCTTCTACCACATCAACTTCTTGTGAAATATCTGGTCTCCAAGATGGTATAACGACATCTAGCAATCCCTTGTTTTCTTTAGTTTCAAATCCTAGGTTATCTAAGATTGTGATCATTTCTTTTGTATCGATATTAAATCCAGTAATTTTTTCAAACAAAGAAGGATCAAATTTTAATGATTTTTTTTTAACATCTTCAATTTTTTGAATATCAAATTCACTAACTTCACCACCACATATTTCTTGTATTAGGTTAGCTGCTCTTTCAAGTCCTTGATCAATTGATAATGGATCAATACCTCTTTCAAATCTAAATTTTGCATCTGTGTCTATATTTAAGATTTTAGATGATTTTCTGATTGATCGTGGGCTAAAGTAAGCAGACTCAATTAATACATTCTTTGTATCTAGCTCAGTTCCAGTTCTTGTGCCTCCTATTATACCACCAAGACCTAATACACCTGACGCATCTGATATGACACACATCTCATCCTCTAATTTATACTCCTTATTATCTAATGCTTCGAATGTTTCACCTTTTTTAGAATTTCTTACAACTATTCCTTTATCTATTTTATCAACATCATATGCATGAAGTGGTCTATTTAAGTCAAACATTACATAATTTGTAATATCAACTATTGCCGAAATAGGTTTTTGGCCTAGAGAAATTATTTTGTCTTTTAGCCACTCTGGACTTTCAGTATTTTTTACCCCTTTAATTAAACAACTACCAAAGGATATACATGCTTGATTTTTTTCATTTTCAATTTTTACACTAATTGTTTGTTTATTTTTTTTATCAAGTTTTTTTTCTTTTTGATTTATTAATATTCCCGCACCTGCAGCAGCTAAATCTCTTGCTATCCCTCTTACACCTAAGCAATCTGCTCTATTTGGTGTAATGGAAATATCAATTACATTTAAAATTTTTTTTGGAAAAAAATTTTCTCCTACTTTTTTGTTATATTTTTCTGGTAAAAGCTCTGTTATGCCATCACTTTCGTTTGATAGATTAAGTTCAGATTCTGAACAAAGCATTCCATATGAGGTTACACCTCTTATTTTACTTACCACCAATTTCATTTGGCTTTTTGGTACTACAGCACCAGGAGGAGCATAAATTGTTAATAAACCCTCTTTAGCATTTGGAGCTCCACAAACAACTTTTACTGGTTCGCCTGAACCTATATCAACATCACATACTCTAAGCCTATCTGCATCAGGATGCTTTTCAGCCTTCAAAATTTTGGCAATTACAAATTCATCAAGCTCTCCTGATTGACTATCAACACCCTCTACTTCTAAACCAATATCTGTAAGTTTATCGATGATTTGATTTTCATTAAGTTTGGTATCTAAATGATCTTTAAGCCATGCTGTTGTAATCTTCATCGGCTTAAGCCCCTATAGTTTGTTGGGACATCTATTGGATCAAATCCAAAATGATTTAGCCATCTATAGTCACAATCAAAAAAGGCTCTTAAATCATTAATGCCATATTTTAACATTGCGAGCCTATCTATTCCTATTCCAAATGCATAACCTTGGAATTCATCAGGATTTACTTTAACATTTTTTAAAACATTGGGATGAACCATTCCACAGCCTAAAACTTCTAGCCATTTATCACCTTCCCCAATTACTATTTTTCCATCTTTTATTTCATAACCAATATCAACTTCTGCAGATGGCTCTGTAAATGGGAAATGACTAGGTCTAAATCTCATTTTAATTTTATCAACTTCAAAAAACTCTTTAATAAAATAATTTAAACATCCTTTTAAGTGCCCCATATTAATATTTTTATCGATATGTAGACCCTCAACTTGATGAAACATTGGTGTATGGGTTTGATCACTGTCAGATCTATATGTTCTGCCAGGTGCTATTATTTTAAAAGGTGGTTTATCATTAAGCATTGTTCTAATTTGAACTGGAGAAGTATGTGTTCTTAATAATAATTCTTTTGCATCATCTAAATAAAAAGTATCATGCATATCTCTTGCAGGATGGTTATCAGGCGTATTTAATGCAGTAAAATTATTATATTCATTTTCAACATCTGGTCCTTCTTCTACACTAAAACCAATTTCTGAAAAAATTGAAGAAATTTCATCTATGACTTGAGATACAGGATGAATTTTTCCCTGAACAAAAGGTCTTTCTGGTAAAGTTATATCTATTTTTTCTTTTTCTAACTTTTTGTTAATCTCTTTTGTTTCAATATCGTTGATTTTTGTAGTAATCAAATTTTCAAGTTCGTTTTTGACTAAGTTTAAATCTGATGCAAATTTTTTTCTTTCTTCTTCTGCTAATTTTCCAAGCTGTTTAAATTGTGAGCTGATTAACCCAGTTTTACCAAATAGTTCTGTTTTAATTTGATTAACTTGATTTAAATCTAAATTCTCTTTTAACTTTAAAAGAAATTCATCTTTTATTTTTTTAATATCAGACATATTGAGAGATTATTTCTTCACCGAAGAAAAACAATAGTGAAGATTAATTTAGTGCCGATTGAGCTTTTTGAACGATCGTTTTAAAGGCTTCTGGGCTATCGTATGCTATTTCAGCTAGTATTTTTCTATCTAACTTAATTCCACATTTAGTTAAGCCATTAATAAATTTTGAATAAGTTAATCCTTCAGATCTAACACCTGCATTAATCCTCTGTATCCATAAAGATTTGAATTCTCTTTTTTTAGTTCTACGGTCTCTGTAAGCATATTGCATAGCTTTTTCCATGGCTTGCTTTGCAACTCTTATAGTATTTTTTCTTCTGCCCCATTGACCTTTGACAGCTTTTAAAACTTTTTTATGTTTAGCGTGACTTGTTACGCCTCTTTTTACTCTAGCCATTTTATCCTCTTAAACTGTAAGGCATGTATGATTTAACTATTTTGCCATCTTGTTTTGACATAGCAGTCGTGCCTCTTAATTTTCTAATTTGTGAATTTGTTCTTTTTATCATGCCATGTCTCTTTCCAGCTTGAGCCATCATAACTTTCCCTGTAGCTGAGATCTTAAATCGTTTTTTTGCTGAACTTTTAGTTTTTAATTTTGGCATAATTCTGCGGACTTATACAAATATTGGAATAGATTTACAACCTCTATTAAGCCTTATAAAGGCTGAATAACCATGATCATTTGCTTCCCATCAAACTTTGGGTGCAATTCGACTTTGCCAATATCTTGCATATCAGCTTTTATTTTATCCATTAATTCTCTACCTAGGTGTGAGTGTTGTAGCTCTCTACCCTTAAATCGTATTGTAAATTTTACCTTGTCACCTTTTCCAATAAATTTTTTAGCATTTTTAACCTTAAAATCATAATCATGAGTTTCTGTAACTGGTCTCATTTTAATTTCTTTTAATAAAACAATTTTTTGTTTCTTTTTAGCAACATTTGCTTTTTTTTGAGCATCATATTTAAATTTACCCATATCAATAATTTTACATACAGGTGGTTTTGCGTTTGGAGCTATTTCAATTAAATCCAATCCTTGCTCTTTAGCCATTGATATGGCCTCATTAGTATTTAATATTCCTATGTTATCACCATCACTTCCAATTACCTGAACTTCTGGTGCAGTAATCCTATTGTTGGACTTGGGTCCTCTGTCTTTTGTTCTTCTTTGAAAGTAATTTCCTTTAAAATCTGCCACTTAGTTTGAAGGTGCTTTATTTAAAGCTGAGAATTTTTTTAAAAATAAGTTTAATTCCATATTTTCTTGTTTGTTAGTATCTAATCTTCTAATCGTTACTGAGTTACTGTCAACTTCTTTTTTACCACAAATTAACAAAAGTGGTATTTTAGATAAAGAATGTTCTCTAATTTTATAATTCAGGTTATGGTTTTTTAAATCTACTTCGGAGCTTATGCCTACATTATTAATCTTTTCATTTACTTCTTTTGCATAAGAATCAAACTCTTCTGAAATTGGAATTACAACAGCTTGTAAAGGAGCTATCCAAAATGGAAATTTACCTGCATAGTTTTCTATAAGAATTCCAATAAATCTTTCTAATGAACCAAATAATGCCCTATGAAGCATTACTGGAATTTTTTTAGTTCCATCTTTATCAACAAAAGAAGCATCTAGTCTTCCTGGTAAATTAAGATCTACCTGTAAAGTTCCACATTGCCAATCTCTACCAATCGCATCTCTTAAAACAAATTCAATTTTTGGACCATAGAATGCTCCCTCTCCTTTATTAATTGTGTATTCAAGCTTTGAAGCTTTAACTGCATCTAACAAAGCTTTTTCGGCCTTGTCCCAAACATTATCATCACCAACTCTTAAATCTGGTCTATCTGAATATTTTAATATTACATCTTCAAATCCAAGATCTTTATAAATATCTAAAATCAAATTTGTAACAATCAAACACTCTGATGTAATTTGATCTTCTGTGCAAAAAATATGAGCATCATCTTGAGTAAAGGCTCTAACTCTTAACAGTCCATGTAAGGCGCCTGAAGGCTCATACCTGTGCACTTTTCCAAATTCTGAAATTCTTAAAGGAAGATCTCGATAACTTTTTAAACCTTGATTAAAAACTTGTACGTGACCCGGACAATTCATTGGTTTGATTGCAAATATTTTGTCATCTGGTGTTTGGGAGGTATACATGTGTTCTCCATATTTTTCCCAGTGGCCAGATTTTTCCCATAGAGATCTATCTAAAATTTCAGGAGTGTTTACTTCTTTATATCCAGCTTTTTCTTGTCTAGCTCTCATGTATGCAACTAATTTTTGAAATAACTTCCAACCTTTTTCATGCCAAAATACTGATCCTGGACTTTCTTCCCTAAAGTGAAATAAATCCATTTCTTTTCCAAGTTTTCTATGGTCTCTTTTTTCTGCTTCTTCTATTCTTTTTAAATATTCATCTAAGTCTTTTTGTGATGCCCAACTTGTTCCATAAATTCTTTGTAGCATTTCATTATTTGAGTCACCTCTCCAATAAGCTCCTGATACCTTTGTTAATTTAAAGTATTTACCAATTTTTCCTGTTGAAGACAGATGAGGGCCTTTGCATAAATCATGCCAGTCTCCATGAAAATATATAGAAACATCTTCACCTTGTGGAATACTTTCAATAATTTCAGCCTTGTATATTTCTCCTTTATCCTTGAAATGAGATATGGCCTTATCTCTTTTCCAAACTACTCTTGTAGTTGGAACGTCTCTATCAACAATTTCTTTCATTTTATTTTCAATTTTATTTAAATCATCCTCTGTAAAAGGTTCTTTTCTTGAAAAATCATAATAAAATCCATTTTCTATAATTGGACCAATTGTTACTTGTGTTCCTGGAAAGAGTTCTTGAACAGCCATTGCAGTTATATGGGCCGTGTCATGACGGATAGTTTCTAAACCTTCTTTATCTTTTGAAGTAAAAATTTTAATTGAGCAGTCTTCATCTATAACAAAACTTAAATCTTTAAGCTCTTCATTAACACTAATAATAGTTGCCTGCTTTGATAAAGATTTACTAATCTTTTCAGCAACCTCAAGTCCTGTTACTTTATTTGGAAATTCAATAGTGTTTCCATCTGGCAATGTTATTAATGGCATTTAATTCAATAATTTTTTGTATTCTGAATATGTAGAAAAACACATTTTTTCAACATTAAATTTTTTAATTATATTTTTTCTACCCTCTATACCAATAGATTTCAATCTAGATTCATCTAATTGTAAGGCTTCTACTATTTTTTTACTCAAAGCTTCTGCGTTACCAGACTGAAATAAAAAACCCGTCACATTATCACTAATAGTTTCGTTAGATCCCCCAATATCACTTGCTATTATTGGTTTTTCCATTGATTGAGCTTCAACTGCTACCCTTCCAAAAGCTTCAGGTTCTACTGAGGCCGAAACAACAATGTCTGATATTTTGTAGGCTAATGGCATATTTTTACAATGTTCTATAAATTTTAACTGACTAGTTAGCCTATATTGCTCAGCCAATCTTTTAATTTTTTTTGTATAAATGTCTCTTCCTTGATCGCTACCCAAAATAACAGCATTAAAAGAATCATATCCTAATTCTTTATTAACAAGATTTAATGCTTCAATAAATGTCTCCTGTCCTTTCCAGGCAGTTAAACGACCTGGCATTAGGATTATTTTTTTATTTTTATCAACTTCCCAATCTGAAATAAGTCTGCTTTCTTCACTGTCTAAAGTTGTTGATGAATCAAAATAATCGACATTAATACCCCTAAAAATTACTAAGAATTTTTTTTTTAAATCTAAATATTTTGGATAATTTTGATTAATATGTGAAAAAATAAAATTTGATCCTGCTATTATTAAATCTGATCTAACCATTACTGAATTATAAAATTTTTTAATTGAGTTTTTAAAATTATAAGTACCATGAAAGGTTGTAACAAACTTTCTTCTTGTAATTTTTGTTGCAAACAAACAAGACCAAGCTGGAGCACGACTTCTTGCATGAACAATAGATATATTATTTAGTAAAATAATAAAAATCAAAGCTATTGAATTAAAGAGCATTAAAAATGGATTTTTACTATGGACGGGAAGTTTTATTACTTTTACTTTTTTTCTATCAATAAATTTTAATAATTCTCCTCCACTAGTTACGATATAAGAACTACAATTATTTTCTGGTAAATAGTGTGCAAGATCGTAACAGCCTGTTTCTGCACCCCCATATCCAAGTTTAGGAATTACTTGCAATACTTTTAATTCTGAAGACATTTGATAGAACTATATATTAAGAATTAATTCTAATAAACTCATATGAATAAATTTAAATACATTAGGGTCCTTAATAACAAGAAAATAAGATACTTAAGTAAAGAATATAAAGATAAACTCTATATTGTTTTTTTACATGGTTTTATGTCAAGTATTGAAGGTGAAAAACCTCAGACTATATTAAAATTTGCTAAAAAAAATAAACTTGGCTTTCTTGCTCTCGAATATTCTGGTCATGGAAAGTCCTCAGGAAAATTTACCAAGGGAAATATCACTCAATGGTCAAAAGAAGTTGAAACTGTAATTAAAAAAATAGTTAAAAAAAATAAATTTATCTTAGTTGGCTCAAGTATGGGTGCATGGCTCTCCTTAAATCAATTTAAATATTTTAAAGATCAAATTAAAGGTTTTTTAGGAATTGGTTCGGCTCCAGAGTTTTTACAAAACTTAATGTGGAAAAAATTCTCAAAAAAAATGAAAAACGAAACTATAAAGAAAGGAATTTATAATTTAAAACATGGTAATTATGAGTATCCAATCACCTATCAATTAATAAAAGATGGTAGAAAAAATAAAATCTTAAATAAAAAAATTAAATCCAACATCAAAGTAACTATGATTCACGGAAGTAAAGATGAAGTTGTTCCGACAAGTTATTCCAGAAAAGTTCTTAAGCTATTTACTAAAGCTAATAAAAAATTAATAATAATAAAAAATGGTGATCACAGTTTATCAAGCAAACAGGGCCTAAAGAGAATACTCTTAGAGCTAGATAAAATTACTTCTAATATAGTTTAGTCCCTCAATGTAGCTTGGAAATTTTAAATTATAGTTAAAATAACTTTTCATCTTTTTGTTGCTAACTTTTTTAGACTCATTATAAAAATTTTTCAACATCTCACTTTTAATTTGGTCAACTTCAATTTTTTCAATATTTTCAATATTTAACATTTTTGCTCCAAATAAAGTAACATCTTCAGATGTGGAAGGTTTATCATCAGATAGATTATATATTTCTCCTGACTTAAATTTTGATAAAGATTTAAATAATATGTTTGAAATATCATCCACATGAATTCTAGAAAAATAATGATTTTTTTTATTGATCAATTTCACATCTCCTGATTTTAGACGTATTAAAATATTTTTTTCATTAGAATAGATTCCAGATAACCTGAATATCTGAATTGGTATTTTGTTATTTTTTTCCAAAGAAACCCACGCATTTTCAGCTTTTAATCTTGCAATACCATTAGTTGAGATTGGGTTTGTTTTGCTATTTTCATTAACCCATTCTCCCTTATGATCCCCATAAATACTAGTGGCCGATAAGTAGGTTATCCATTTTACTTTGGAGTTTTCTATAAATTTAGAAAAATTTTTTATAACTAGATCTTCTTGATTTTCTGGTGGTATAGAAACTAAAATATGATCTGCTTCTTTTAATTTTATAACTAAATTTTTATCAAATTTTTCACTATTAAATAGGTAGCTATTATAATTAATACCATTGAATATTTTTTTTGAAGACTCACTCCTAGAAGTTGCTGACAAGTTAATATTATATTGCTCAGTATTAAGCTTCTTTATAAAGTTTTTTGCTACTTGGCCAAAACCAAAACAAAAAATATTTATATCCTTCATTTTAACTAACTTCTTTTATAATAGATCTTAAACTTATTGGGTTTTTTAACTTATCAATCATCTCTTTTGGACAAACTTGAATAAAATTAGAAATTTCCTTATCAAAATTTTCTATTATCTTTTTAGAAAAATCTGAATTTGTCTCCTGGTGATGCTCTTTTACTAAATTTTTTAAATAAGCTATCCAATGATCCGTTTCTGGTGTTTGCCATACTACAGTCTCTGGATTTACTTTTTTGTCGAATTTCTTATTTATATCGTAAATAAATGCCATTCCACCTGTCATTCCAGCTCCAAAATTGTCTCCTACATCACCCAAAACTACAACCGTACCACCAGTCATATATTCACAAGCATTAGAATCACAGCCTTCAATAACCGAAATTGATCCTGAATTTCTTACGGCATACCTTTCTCCAGCTTGACCTGCTGCAAAAAGTTTTCCAGATGTTGCTCCATACAAAACTGTATTTCCTATTATGGTATTCTCATGTGAAACTAAATTACTTTCATCTGGAAGTTTAACTACCACTGTTGCTCCTGACAAACCTTTACCAACATAATCATTAGCGTCACCTTTTAAAATAAGTTTTAAACCTTTGATTCCAAATGCTCCAAATGATTGCCCTGCTGATCCTTTAAATTTTAAAGATAAAAAGCCATCTTCTAGTTTTTCAGATCCATATTTTTCATAAAGATGATTAGAAATTCTTGTACCAACCGTCCTATGAGTATTTTTAATAATATATTCTTTTTCAATAATTTTTACTTTTCCAATTTGTTCTTTAATTTCAGGTAAAATTTCTTGATCTAAAGTATCTGGAACAGAATTTATTTCTGGAACTGTACAGTACCTCGTGTTCTCACCAGCATCTGTTTGAACAAATAAAGGATTTAGATCTAAATCGTCTAAGTTTGGTGAGGCTTTGCTTACCTGTCTTAATAAATCAGTCCTACCAATTATTTCATTCAATGATTTAAATCCTATTTGTGCTAAAATTTCTCTTACTTCTTCAGCTATGAATTTAAATAAATTAACTACTTTTTCTGGCGTACCAGAAAATTTTTCTCTTAGTTTTTCATCTTGAGTACAAACTCCAACTGGACATGTGTTTGAATGACACTGTCTAACCATTATACATCCCATAGCTACTAAAGCTGTAGTTGCTACTCCATATTCTTCAGCCCCCATCATAGCTGCAATAACAACATCTCTTCCTGTTTTAATTCCACCATCTGTTCTTAGGGTAACTTTATGTCTTAAATTATTTAAAGTTAAAACTTGATTAGCCTCAGTTAAACCCATCTCCCAAGGTATCCCAACATATTTAACACTTGTTTGCGGTGTTGCTCCTGTTCCTCCATTATGTCCAGAAATTAAAATTATATCTGCTTTAGCTTTAGCTACCCCAGCTGCGATTGTTCCTATACCAGATGATGCTACTAATTTTACACCAACTCTTGCTTTTGGATT
>OJCY01000468.1_pt1 | contig 10469 bp, 10 predicted proteins | sample 1592321 | NCBI WGS metagenome assembly OJCY01 (sample SAMN05416784, study PRJEB24817) | seawater metagenome | isolation source: Sea water | place: Canada:Atlantic | collected 2013-07
AATAGATACTGCAAAAACTAAACTTAAAATCAATGTTGTGATTTTTTTCATGTTTTTCCCTCTCTGTTTTTTTATTAAGTCTTAATAAGACTAGAAATAAACATTATTGTAAGAGGAAAGTAAACTTAAAATAAGGTAAATATAAATGATACAACCTATGATATACTGCAATCAATTGAATTGCTTAGTATACTTTTAATACTGTTAAGTAAATTTACAAATATTGTTTTTATTTATTTCCCTTTGGATCAAATGGATAATTCCAAGCATCACCACCAATCATTTTAGATATACCTGAATAGTCAGTATCACTATCACCTTCATCACAGAATTTTGAAAAAATTTCTAAAGCAGCTTTACCTAAAGGTGTTGAGGCATCAACAGACTGAGCAGCATCCATGGCTAATCTTAAATCCTTCCTCATCATTGCTGCTGTAAAACCTGGTCGGTATTTATTATTTGAAGGAACTCCATCAGTAAGATTTGGTAAAGGTGTATAATTAGTCATAGCCCAATTATTTCCAGAAGCAGCTTTTATTATTTCATGAACCTTTTTAATATCCATTTTTAATCTTTTAGCTAACATTAAAGATTCAGATGCTGCTATCATAGAAATTCCTAAAGACATATTGTTGCAAATTTTTACACCTACTCCACTTCCTTGAGCACCTGCATGTAAAATTTTTTGTCCCATAATATCAAATAAAGGTTTTGCTAATGCTACAGCTTCATCACTTCCACCAACTAAAAAATTTAATTTTCCAATTCTTGCTCCCATCACACCACCAGTAACTGGTGCATCTATCATTTTAATTCCAAGTTTTTTTGATTCATTACCTAGCTCTAGAGAAGTCTCTATATCAATTGTTGAGCAATCAATTATCAAGCATTCTTTTGGAATTTTATTTAATATTCCTTTATCTCCTAAATAAAGAGATCGAACATGTTTGCCTTCTGGTAGCATGGATATAACAGTACTGGCACCATCTAATAATTCATCAATAGTGGATACAACATTTAAACCTGACTCTTTTGCAATTTTTATTACCTCTGGTGAAACATCAAAAGCTTTTACTTCTTTGCCAGCTTTTACTAATTGATCAGCCATAGGGTTTCCCATATTTCCAACACCTATAAATGCAATGTGATTAGTCATCTAAATTTGATTTACCTCTATTAATTAAAACTGTTTTACTTTGTGTGAAGTGGTTAATCATACTATCAAAAGCATATTCTTTACCTAAACCACTCATTTTAATTCCTCCGTAAGAAACATTAGCTCTTGGAGCAGCACATTGATTTACCTGAACAAAACCAGCTTCAATCTCATCTACAAATTGCAATGCTCTAGATAGATTTTGTGTCCATAAAACTGCTGATAAACCAAAGGGTGTGTCGTTAGCACTTCTCATAACTTCATCAAAATTTTTAAATGGAATTGCGCAAGCTACAGGCCCAAATACCTCTTCTTGGCATACAGGAGATTCTACAGGAACCCCTGACAATAAAGTTGGTTCATAAAAGAAACCTTCCTTATAATCTCCTCCTTTAGGTTGATTGCCACCATGTAATACTTTTGCAGATGAGGTTTTTTTTGCGATATCCATATAATGTAAGGTTCTTTTGAGCTGTTCATCAGATATTATTGCACCAATATCAGATTTAGTATCAAGTGCATTTCCCATCTTAAGTTTACTTAGTTTAGAAACCACACCTTCTAAAACTTTATCATAAATTTTTTCATGTATATAAACTCTTGATCCAGCAGTGCATGCCTGTCCTTGACGAGTATACCTCATACCATCAATTACACCTGGTATTGCTATATCTAAGTCAGCATCACTCATTATAATATTTGGGTTTTTTCCACCTAATTCCAATGTAACCGGACATAATTTTGGAGCAGCCTTCATTGCAATAATTTTTCCAACAGAAAACGATCCTGTAAAAGTAACCTTTCTAACTTTAGGATGATCAATTAATGGTTCACCACACTCTTCTCCATAACCTGAAATGACATTTAAAACTCCAGGAGGAAGTTCTTGTTGTAATATTTCACATAAGAGTAAAGCACAAAGTGGTGCTTGCTCAGCTGTTTTTAAAACAACTGTATTACCAGCTACAATAGCTGGTGCAATTTTTGCAACTGTCAAAAATAAAGGAGCGTTCCATGGAATAATTGCACAAACAACTCCTATTGGATCTTTAGTTGTGTAGTGAATTGTATTTGGAATGTTTGGTGGGTAATTTTCACCTTTTATTTCTCCTGCAAGTCCAGCAAACATATGTGTTAATTCAATTGATGCTGCTGTCTCTGGTATGGCTTGAGTTCTAAGTGCGTTACCAGTATCTAAAGCTAATAATGTTTCAATTTCATTTTTTCTTTCCTCAAGCTTTCTAGCAGCAGCCGACATTATTTTACCACGTTCTCTTGCAGGTACTTTTTTCCATTTTTGAAATGCAGCTTCTGCTGAATCAACCGCTATATTTACATCAACCTTATTACACTGTGGAGCTTCACCAATATTTTCACCTGTACTTGGATTTAATACACTAATTTTAGCTTCAGCTTTAGCTGGTGACAATTTTCCATTGATTAAAATCTTATTAGATAATCTTTTTGCATTACCTAGCGCTAGTTCTAAATTATTTTTAAAATCATCACTCATTAATTGCTTATTTCACCTTTTCTTGTTTTTGCAGCTAACCATCCACCGTCAATTTTTATCTCAGATCCATTTATAAAATCAGCATCATCGCTAGATAGAAAAACAGCTGCACCAGATATATCAGACGGTAAACCCCAACGTCCAACTATTGTTTCTTTTCCCCAAGCCTCTCCATTAGTAGGGTCTTCAGCAAATTTTTGATTGAAGGGTGTTGAAATTAGCCCAGGACAAATAGTATTAACATTGATATTTTTCCCAGTTAAATCGACCGCTAAGGCTCTCGTTAAACCAAGTATACCAGATTTTGCAGCAACATAGGCTACTCTATCAGGTCTACCCATAAAACTTGCAATAGATCCAAAATTAATAATTTTTCCTTTACCATTTTTTATCATGTGAGGAATAACAGACTTACAGCACAGATATGGTCCAGTTAAGTTTACCGATATCATGTCATCCCATTGCTGTTTTGTATGATCTAGAATATTGTTAATATGTCTTATACCGGCATTGTTAATAAGAATATCAATCTTACCAAATTTTTTAATAGCCACATCAGCCATGTTATTTGCACTGTCTTCTTCGGCAACATTTGTTTCTACAACAATTGCTTCACCATTATTGTCTTGAATTTTTTTAGAAATTTTTTCACCATTTTCAATATCCATTTCAGCTATAACAATTTTTGCTCCCTCACTTGCTAGTCTTAAACAAATCTCTGCACCAATTCCTTTTCCACCACCTGTGACTATTGCTATTCTATTTTTTAGTTTCATTGAAATCCTGTTATAAAAATTTTTAATTTTAATTAGGCTATTACTTTTTAAAATATTAATCAAAAGAATTAATAAATATAAAATTTTTTTGGTATTATAACTAAACTAGTATACTAAACATACTATGGTAAATAAATTAGAAATAAATAAAGATCCATTAAACAATGCATTAAAATTAATTAGTGGAAAGTGGAAAATTAAGATTCTTGAAAAGTTAAGCAATAGGCCAATTAGATTTGGTAAACTTAAGAAAAATTTAGATACTATAACTTCTCAAATGTTGTCTAAACAATTAAAAGAAATGGAGAATGACACTCTAGTAAAAAGAAAGGTTATTAAATCAAACCCAATAACTGTTGAATATTCTTTAACACAATTTGGAAACTCTAGCTTACCGATAATTAGATCTTTGATTAAATGGGGAAGTATTAATAAAAGAAAAATGTCACGTGTTATTGAAAAAGATCAAGAAAGAGTAATCGATTTATTACATGATGAAATTAGATTTAAAAACTTACAAAGAAAAAACTTCTACGGATAAAATTATATTACTTATGAGGGCCAAGTTTTTTATTTTCACTCTGCCACGCTTTAATTCCTCCTTTTAAAACTGAAATATTAGTAAAGCCCAAATCTTCAGAAAATGAATTAGCTAACATTGATGCCGTTTCTCCATCATGACTTATAAAAATCAGATTAACATCTTGAGATTGAGAAGCAGCTAATGCTCTAATTTTATCCATAACATAAACTTGAAATTTACCATTTTTATCAAAAGCTGTTTCTGGGAATGAACCTTTGATAACACCTGTTTTATCCCACTCTTCTTCCGTTCTAATATCAAGTGCTACAGCATTATTTTCAATCATGTCTATTAATTCATCTGATGAAACTGATTTATAACTAGGATCTAAAACGTCAATTACTTCAAATTCAAATATCAGATCTGTATTAGGTGGTATAATATCTCCACCACCCTTTTTTCCATAGGCTAATTCAGCTGGAATTTTAATTTTTCTTTTAGTTCCTTTGGTGGTTCCTATTATTCCTTGTTCAAAACCAGGAATTACCTCTTTCATACTCATTTGCACTACTAAAGGTCTATCTTTACCAATATTTGTATCAAAAACTTTTCCATTTTCAAATGAGCCTGTGTATTCAAGCTGAACCCATGAATGTTTTATAATCTTTTTTCCCGTACCAGGCTTATCATTGATAATTTCAATTTCAACAGACTGAACTTGAAATGATAAAGATAAAAAAATTGTGCATATAAGTATTAATATTTTTTTCATTATTTTGTAATTGTTCAATTATCAGAAATAAATATGATTTTCTATATATTATTAGATTATTAATAAAAATTAATTTATAAAAATATATATGGATAATTTTGACTACATCATTATTGGAGCTGGATCAGCAGGATGTGTTTTGGCAAATAGATTGTCTGAAAACCCAAAAAATAAAGTTCTTTTAATTGAAGCTGGTGGTAAAGATAATTATCCATGGATTCATATTCCTGTTGGATATTTTAAAACCATGCACAATCCAGATGTAGACTGGTGTTATAATACAGAGCCTGATGAGACCATGAACAATAGATCCATAAGATACCCTAGGGGTAAAACTTTAGGCGGAAGCTCTTCAATTAATGGTTTATTATATGTTAGGGGTCAAAGTAGAGACTATGATATCTGGAGACAATTGGGTAACAAAGGTTGGAGCTGGGACGATGTACTGCCCTATTTTATAAAAGCAGAAAATCAAGAAAGGGGTGAAAATGAGTTTCATGGTGTTAACGGGCCTTTATCAGTTTCAGACCAAAGAATACAATTACCACTGCTAAATGAATTTCAAAAAGCTGCTGAAGAGTTTGGTGTTCCAAAAACTAAAGATTTTAATACAGGAGACAATCATGGTTGTGGTTATTTTCAAGTAACTGAAAAAGATGGCTTTAGATGTAGCACTGCAGTTGGCTATCTTAACCCTATAAAAAAAAGACCTAATCTAAAAATAGTTACAAAAGCTCATGTTAAAAAGATTAATTTTGAAAACAAGGTTGCTAAAGAAGTTGAGTACTGGATTGAAAATGAATTATTCATTGTAAGCGCTAATAAAGAAATCATCTTATCTTCAGGCGCAATTGGTTCTCCACAATTATTACAAGTGTCTGGAGTTGGTAATTCAGATAAATTAAAAAAACTAGGAATTGAGATGGTACATGAATTAAAGGGTGTGGGTGAAAATTTACAAGACCATTTAATGTTTAGACCAATATATAAAATACAAAATATAAAATCTCTTAATAAAAAAATTAACAGTTTATTTGGCAACTTATTAATTGGATTAGAGTATGTCTTTAATAGAAGTGGACCTATGACTATGGGTGCAAGTCAAATGTGTATGTTTGCAAAAAGTGATCCATCTTTAGAACTACCTGATTTACAGTGGCATGTTCAACCAATGAGTATGGATACATTGGGTGCAACTAAAAATCATGATTTTCACGGTTTCACTCCAACAGTTTCACAAATAAGACCCACTAGTAGAGGGCATATCAGTGTGACAGATAAAGATTCTAGAACTTATGCAAAAATAAAAATGAATTACCTATCAACTGATGAAGATAGAAGAATAGCAGCAGCTGGTCTTAAATTAACAAGAAAAATTGTTTTAGAGTCTGAGACTTTCAAAAAATTTAGCCCAGAAGAATATCGTCCTGGACCTCATTTAACAGAAGATGAAGATATTTTAAAAGCAGCAGCAGATTATGCTCAAACAATATTTCATCCTGTTGGAACATGTAAAATGGGTCAAGACGATATGGCTGTTGTTAACGATCAATTAAAAGTTCATGGAATAAAAAATTTAAGAGTGATTGATGCTTCTATAATGCCCAATATCACCTCTGGTAATACTAATGCTCCTACAATAATGATTGCAGAAAAAGGTGCTGATATGATACTAAGCAACTGATGTTTGCAGAATTATTCGGACCTGAGCAACTTGTAATCTTAGGTCAAATTATATTTATAGATTTAGTCTTAGCAGGAGATAATGCCATTATTATTGGAATGGTTGCTTCTAAATTTCCAGCTGAACAAAGAAAAAAGGTAATCTTTTGGGGAATAGGTGGTGCAGTAATTTTAAGAATTATTTTAACCATGTTAACTGCCTATTTATTACAAATAACAGGCTTAAGATTGATAGGAGGATTGCTTCTTCTTTATATAGTCTACAAACTCTACACAGATGTAATCAAAGGTCAGTCAGGTGAAGAAGATATTAAAGTAGATAATTCAAGTTTCATGAAAGCTATTTGGACAGTTTTACTTGCTGATTTTACAATGAGTTTGGATAATGTTTTAGGTGTAGCTGGCGCTGCTGGTGATCACTATGTATTACTAATATTTGGTTTGGCTTTATCAATAATCCTTATGGCAACAGCTGCTACTGTAATATCAAGATGGATTAATGAATATAAATGGATAGCATGGATTGGCTTAATTGCTATACTAGTTGTTGCAATCGAATTAATTTATACTGACTTAAAATTATTTATTTAAATGTACCTACAAAAAATAAATCTTAAAAATAAATATGCATTAGTCACAGGTGCAGGTAAAGGTTTAGGTAGAGCCTGCTCTATTGCACTTGCAGAAGCTGGAGCAACAATTATTGCATTAAGTAGAACTCAATCAGATCTTGATAAACTTGAAAAAGAAATAAAAAAAATCAAAGGCAAAGTTATCAAAATTAATTGTGATGTAATGAATTACGAAGATCTTAAAAAAAATTTGAATAAGATCAAAATCATAGATATTTTAGTTAATAATGCGGGCACAAATATTCCTGAACCCTTTGAAAAAATCAAACAAGAAAGTATGAATTACTTAGTAGATTTAAACCTTAAAGCTGCTTTTAATGTTGCTCAATTGGTTGTAAAAAAAATGTTGAAGAATAAAAAAAGAGGTGGATCAATTATTAATATGTCCTCTCAACTTGGTCATGTTGGAATGGCTGGTAGAAATGTTTATAATATGACAAAATTTGGTATTGAAGGTTTAACTAAAGGTATGGGTGTTGAGCTTGCAAAAAATAATATAAGGGTGAATACAGTAGCACCTACTTTTGTTGCAACACCAATGGTTAAAAGATTTTTCAAGAACAAAGAATTTAAAAAACTAGCTTTAGGCAATATTCCTATGGGAAAATTAGCAACAGAAAGTGATGTTGCAACAAGTGTTTGTTTTTTAGCTTCTTCAGCATCATCAATGGTTACGGCCACATCAATCTTAGTAGACGGTGGATGGACTGCAAAGTAATATATAGATTACTTTTATTAGTAGCGTTATTTTTTTCAACTCAATCTTTTGCAGTAGAATTTCAAGGAAAATTTATTCAAGGACATTTCATTATTGGAAAAACTGATCCTGGGTCATCAATTTTTGTAGATAAAAAAAAAATTAAAGTCTCAAAGGATGGTTATTTTGCATTTGGGATTGAAAAAGATAGAAAATTTGACATTACAATCACTGAAAACAATAACAAAATTGTAAAAAAAATAAAAAAGAGAAAATACAATATTCAAAAAATTGAAGGCTTACCTAAAAAGAAAGTTACACCACCTGAAGAATTTTACGCAAGGATCAAGAAAGAAAATAAATTAATAGCTGATGCAAGAGAGATTGAAAGTGACTTACAGTTTTTTAAAGAAAAGTTTATTATCCCAGTTGATGATGCAATAATTACTGGTGTTTATGGTAGTCAAAGAATTTTAAATGGCATACCCAAATGGCCACACTATGGTTTAGATTTTGCTCAAAAAAAAGGTACTCCAGTTAAAGCAATGAATAACGGTATTGTTACTCTAGCTGAAAAAGACTTATTTTATACAGGTGCAACTTTAATATTTGATCATGGTCATGGAATTTCAACTCTCTACATGCATATGGATGAAATTTTTGTAAATGTAGGTGATCATGTTAAAAAAGGAGACATCATCGCAACTGTTGGTTCATCAGGTAGATCAACTGGTCCTCATCTTGATGTAAGACTTAATTGGTTTGGTACTAGACTAGATCCTGCAACTATACTAAACATTCAATAATGAAAAAAACCTTATTAGAAAAAACAGCAGATAAATTAGTTAATGCATTTGTTAACAATAAAATAATTGCACCCCTTCCAACAAAATTTACAAAAACATTAAGTGAAGCTCAAAAGCTAAGAAAATTATGTGAGAGTAAAGTTAAAGATCCAATAATTGGATTTAAAGCTGCAGGAACAGGTATACCTGTCATGAAAAAACTTAAAGAAAAGAAGCCCTTCTATGCTGCAATTTTTAAAAAGAATTTTATAAAAAGTGGAAAAAAAGTAAAAATTAATAAGTCTACTTTAGGTATAGAGCTTGAAGTTTGTTACCTAATTAAGAAAAACTTTTTCTCATCAAAAGGATCAATTACCATGAAAAATGTAACAAAACATATTTCTCACATGGCTGCTTGTATTGAGGTTATTGGTTACAGACAAAAGAAAAAAGGCATTACTAGTTTTGGAGATTTATGTAGTGACTTTGGAGCTAACGTTAAATTTTTAATCGGACAAAAGAAAAAATACAAAAGAATTAATATTGGAAATTTAAAGACAAATATTGCTAATAAAAAAATTGGACAAAGTGTTAATGGAAATACAAATACTGTTTACATAAATCCACTTAATTCACTTAGATTTGTTTTGAATGAATTAAAAAAAGATAAAGTAAATCTTGATAAAGATTTTTATGTATTCACTGGATCAACTGTTGGTGTTGTGCCAATTTTAGGTAAAGGCCTTTATACTGGAAAAGTAGCTCAACTTGGTTCAGCTAAAGCAATTATTCACTAAATTTTAGAATATCATTTAACAAAAGTCTTAATAATTAACAATAATTTGGGTTCGTTTTAATATGAACAAATAAAAATTTAAGCTTACTTGTGCTTAATATTTTTAAAAGTTATAGTTTTTATTATGGCACTTCATTTTAGCAAACAAGAATTCGAAAAAAGAAAACTAGCAACATTAAAGTCTATGAAAGAGCAAAATCTTGATGCTCTTTTAATGTTCCGTCAAGAATCTATGTTTTGGCTTACTGGCTATGACACCTTTGGTTATGTTTTTTTTCAAACATTAATATTAGACCAAAAAGGAAATATTATTCTTTTAACAAGAGCTCCAGATTTAAGACAGGCACAAAACACATCTAATATTGAAGACATAAGAATTTGGGTAGATAAAGACCAGTCTAATCCTACAGATGATCTTAAAATTATTTTAAATGAATTAAATTTAAAAGATAAAAAAATTGGAATTGAATATGAAGCTTACGGTATGACAGGTCGTAACGCTTTAAGACTTAATAAGTCACTAGAAAGTTATTGTGAGGTAGAAGATCAATCAGAATTAATTACTAAACATAGAGTTATTAAATCTCAAGAGGAGATTATTTATGTAAAAAAAGCTGCAGAACTTGCCGATCAAGGTCTTGATGAAGCATGGAAATATGCAAAAGCTGGCGCTAGTGAGGCAAAAATTTTAGCTGAAATGCAAAGAGTTGTTTTGGAAGGTGGTGGTGATTATCCAGCAAATGAATATATAATTGGATCAGGACACAACGCATTACTATGTAGGTATCAATCAGAAAAAAGAATTCTATCAGAAACTGATCAGTTAACTATTGAATGGGCTGGAACTTATAAACATTATCACTCAGCAATGTTTAGAACTATTCCTATTGGTAAAGCTGATCCAAAACATATTAAGATGCATGAGGCCTGCGTTAAAGCTTTAAATAATTGTGCAAAGACTTTAATACCAGGAAAAACTGCTGGAGATGTATTTGATATACACGCTAAAACTTTTGATGACCTTGGATACAATAAAGCAAGAATGAATGCTTGTGGTTATTCATTGGGTTCGACCTTCTCTCCCAATTGGATGGACTGGCCAATGCTATACACAGGTAATCCTTATGTAATAACTC
>OJCY01000489.1_pt1 | contig 10151 bp, 9 predicted proteins | sample 1592321 | NCBI WGS metagenome assembly OJCY01 (sample SAMN05416784, study PRJEB24817) | seawater metagenome | isolation source: Sea water | place: Canada:Atlantic | collected 2013-07
CGTCGGCAGCGTCAGATGTGTATAAGAGACAGGCTTTCAGTCTTTCCTGCCGGGCCATGATGTCTTCGAGGGTTTGGCCGCCCCCGGTAGACATCTGGTCAGACTCGGGAACGTCCTGCGCCCACACAGGGTTGAAGACCAATGTCGCCAGCACAAAAACGGCGGCACCGAATAGTTTACAGTTCATGAAAGCACTCCAGCGGAATGAACAAAAAGAATCCGTTGCCTTAACGAATGCCGGGGCCCCAGGGCCCCGGAAACATCCAATGGGCTTACGCGCCCTTCTTCTCGTAGGCTGTGCCCCATCCCCAGGCGCCTGAACCAAAACCACGGTTCACCACACGCTGGCGGTAGATGTCCGCTACCTCGTTGCCGTCACCGGCCAACAAGGCTTTGGTGGAGCACATTTCCGCACAGATCGGCAGCTTGCCCTCCGCAATACGGTTGCGCCCGTACTTGGAGAACTCGGCTGTGGAGTTGTCTTCTTCCGGACCGCCCGCACAGAACGTGCATTTGTCCATCTTGCCACGGCTGCCAAAGTTGCCCGCTTGCGGGAACTGAGGGGCGCCGAATGGGCAAGCGTAGAAACAATACCCACAACCAATGCACAGATCCTTGGAGTGCAAAACCACACCGTCTTCGGTCTGGTAGAAGCAATCCACGGGGCAGACGGCCATACAGGGCGCGTCTGAACAGTGCATGCAGGCTACCGAGATCGAACGCTCACCGGGCTTGCCATCTTCAATGGTCACCACGCGTCGACGGTTGATGCCCCAGGGGACTTCATGCTCATTCTTGCAGGCCGTTACGCAGGCATTACACTCGATGCAGCGTTCGGCATCGCAAAGGAATTTCGCTCTTGCTTGTCCTTCAATGGCCATGATCTACACCTCTTGTTATGCCGGCATAATCGAACACAGGGTGCACTTGGTCTCTTGCATCTGTGTGACCGAGTCATACCCGTATGTTTGAACTGTGTTGGTGGATTCACCCAATACGTAGGGGTCGGAGCCTTTCGGATACTTGTCCCTCAGATCCTTGCCCTCCAGGTGTCCGCCGAAGTGGAACGGCATGAAGGCGACGCCCTCGCCGACCCGTTCGGTCACCATGGCCTTGACTTTGATGCGTGCGCCTTCCGGGCCAGACACCCAGACATCCTTACCGTCACGAATGTTCATGTTGTTCGCATCACGCGGATTCACTTCAATGAACATGTCCTGCTGCAATTCCGCCAGCCACGGGTTGGACCGGGTCTCGTCACCACCACCTTCATACTCAACCAATCGGCCTGAGGTCAGAATGATGGGGAAGTCCTTGCTGAAGTCCTTCTTCTGGATGGACTCGTACAGGGTCGGGACACGCCAGAAGGTCTTGTCCTCGTAGGTCGGATAGTCCTCCACCAGGTCTCGGCGGTTGGTATAGAGGGGTTCGCGATGAAGCGGCACAGGGTCCGGGAAGTTCCAGACGATGGCGCGGGCCTTGGCGTTACCAAAGGGCGCGCACTCGTGTTTGATCGCAACACGCTGGATGCCGCCAGACAGGTCGGTTTTCCAGTTGGTTTCGGGGCCGGCAACGGCATCAATGCTGGCCCGCTCTTCGGCCGTCAGGTCGCCATCCCAGCCCAGGTCCATCAGCATCTGCATGGTGAATTCCGGGTATCCGTCCTTGATCTCGGAGTTTTTCGAGTAAACGCCGTCCGCCAGCAGGTTTTCGCCGTTGCGTTCAACGCCAAAGCGGGCACGGAAGGTAAGGCCACCTTTGGACACCGGCAAAGACATGTCATAGAGCACGTGTGTGCCCGGATGGTTCATTTCCGGTGTGCCCCAGGATGGCCATGGCAGGCCGTAGATATCACCATCGCAGGGGCCACCCACCGCACGCAGTGTGGTCTTGTCGAAGTGGTGCTGGTTGGCCATGTGTTTTTTCAGCCGCTCTGGCGACTGACCGGTGTAGCCGATGGTCCACATGCCACGGTTGAATTCACGGGTGATGTCCTCGACGACCGGTTCATTGCCTTCAATGGCGATATTGCGGAACATGCGATCGGTGAAACCGAACTTGTCCGCAAACAGCTTCATGATTTCGTGGTCGACCTTGGAGTCGAACAGCGGCTCAACGACCTTTTCACGCCACTGGAGCGATCGGTTGGAAGCGGTGACCGAGCCCGATGTCTCGAACTGTGTGGTCGCCGGCAACAGGTAAGCGCCCTCCTTACGGTCGTGCAGCACTGCAGACACGGTGGGGAAGGGGTCCACCACGACCAGCAGGTCGAGCTTTTCCATGGCTTCCTTCATTTCCAGCATCCGGGTCTGCGAGTTGGGCGCGTGGCCCCACAGCACCATGGCCCGGGTGTTGTCGGGCTGCTCCAGGTTTTCCTTGGCTTCCAGAACGCCGTCAATCCAGCGCGATACGGGAATGCCTTTCTCGTTCATCATGGCTCTGGATTTGCCATCCTTGTCCCACACGGCAAAACGCCCCTTGAGCCAATCAAGGTCCTCTTCCCAGACGCGAGCCCAATGAGCCCAGGAGCCAGCGGCCAGGCCATAGTAGCCGGGCAAGGTGTCGGCCAGTACGCCCAGGTCTGTGGCGCCCTGAACATTGTCGTGGCCGCGGAAGATGTTAGTGCCACCGCCGGCAACGCCCATGTTGCCCAGCGCCAGTTGCAGCACGCAGTAGGCGCGGGTGTTGTTGTTGCCATTGGTGTGCTGGGTTCCCCCCATACACCAGATGACTGTGCCCGGGCGGTTATTCGCCAAGGTGCGGGCAACGCGCTCAAGCTGTGCTCCCGGTACACCGGTTACACGCTCAACTTCCTCAGGGTTCCATTTCTTTACTTCCTGCCGGATGTCGTCCATGCCGTACACGCGGGTGCGGATGAACTCCTTGTCTTCCCAGCTGTTCTCAAAGATGTGCCACAAAAGGCCCCAGACCAGCGCGACGTCTGAACCCGGACGAAACCGCACATACTCATCCGCATGGGCGGCAGTGCGTGTGAAACGCGGGTCGCAGACGATCAGCGGTGCGTTGTTCTCTTCCTTGGCTTTCAGAAGGTGCAGCAGCGACACCGGGTGCGCCTCCGCGGGGTTACCACCGATCAGGAAGATGGCTTGCGAATTGTGGATGTCATTATACGAATTGGTCATCGCGCCGTAGCCCCAGGTGTTGGCTACGCCGGCAACCGTGGTCGAATGGCAGATCCGGGCCTGGTGATCAACGTTGTTGGTGCCCCAGTAGGCAGCGAATTTGCGGAAAAGGTAGGATTGCTCATTGTTGAACTTTGCGCTTCCCAGCCAATAGACCGAATCCGGACCGCTTTCCTCGCGGATCTGTAGCATCTTGTCGCCGATCTCGTTGATCGCTTCGTCCCAGGAGATTTTCTGCCACTGGCCGCCGACCATTTTCATCGGGTACTTGAGGCGACGTTCGCCGTGGGCACTCTCCCGTACGGAAGCCCCTTTGGCACAATGCGCACCAAGGTTAAAGGGGCTGTCCCAACCCGGCTCCTGCCCGATCCAGGTGCCATTCTGGATTTCCGCCATCACCGTGCAGCCAACCGAGCAGTGGGTACACACGGACTTTTTGCGAACAACTTCCCCACCTCCCGTCGACGGGGTTGCGGCCTCAACGCGGCCAGACGTCAGTGACAAAGCTGCCAGACCGCCCACCGTGACACCGGAGGCGGCCAGGAAACCACGACGATCCATGGTTTTGGCAGCGAGGGATGAAAGTAAAGAACCAGCACGGGGGCCTTTCGCTACCCCGTTGGTTTTCTTTCTTAACATGTCAATTACCTCTCTCTTTTTATTCTCGTTTTACGGAGGTGTGGCCATTCAAGAGCCTTTCGCAACCTTGAATGACGCACGCTTCCTTAAAAGCGAGCCGATTCGAAGTACTTACGTGTGTGTTCAGTGTCACGCAGACCGCGGCTTTTCGGGGCTTCTTTCACCACCTCGGCTGCGGCATTGGGCGAGACTGCCAGCGCAACGGCCGCAGGAGCTGCGGCTGCTGCCACCTTCAGGAAACGGCGGCGGCTGTTTTCACGTTTCGGGTTGTCCATTGGACACCTCCACCTGAGTTAAGGGACCGGGCAGGTCCCAGTTATTGAATGGCAAAAGCATCAGCCTCAACGGCCATGAAAGCCCGGCCCAGCGAGCCCACAGGCGCGTAGAAAACCGCGCTTTGCGCTTCTTCCAGATCGGTAAAGAACAGTGCCGCCCACTTCGCCAGGTGTGCGTCGAAAAAGGCTTTTTGAGAAGGCTGGTCACTGTCACACAGGAACTCGCCCGCAATAATGCCGGCCATGATTTCGCACAGCGTACCCATGTGATCTTCAGGTTCTTTAACGTTGTCTCTAGCCTTGATGCCCCTGGCCATCAGATCGCTACGCAGATCCGCAAGGGGCTTCTCGTTGAGAAAGCCGGTCAGGTAATAACTGGTGTAGGGCAGTAATTCACCGCGACCGATGCCAACGAAAAGGTTGTTGAACTCCCGCTCTGCATCATTGGGCGCGGTGCGTTGGGCAAGGGCAGCGAGGTTTCTGGAGGCGGTTCCTATCGGAGTGTCGTCGCCCTTTAAGGTCGCCAGTCCCCGCAGCAACTCACTTGAAGGTGGGCCGCCCAGCAAGACACCCAGCAACTGATACATTTGGGCACGGGCTCGATCTTCGTCGCTGATCGAGCGAGGGCACTGAACTTCTGCAGTGTTGGCCAAGACGTCTCTCTCTTCTTGTCTCTTGTTTATTGTTGTCTAATTTTTAATCACCGATCTACTGTATATAGTTCCGATTTGTGTCGGGCGCAACTACGGTTTCTAACACTCATGAATCCTCAAAACGCATTCGCGGGCGGTAGTGCGGCGTCGGTTTCTCTCCGGTTTCGGTGACCACTGATTGAGAGTGACGATCAGTATCTGATGGCGCCTCATTGATGTCGGAAACGGGTGTTTCGCGCAGTCCTGCAGGTTCCGGAGGCACTACGGTTGTCGGAGCCTCGGCCAGCTTTGCGGTGCGCCCCCCCACCGGGTTATCAACCGGCTCATCAACCTTTGCGGTCCGGTCGATTAGCCCTTGTCCCACCTTGTAGAGGGTCTTTACGGCCCCGGTCGCAGCAGCGTTCGTGAAATCCTCATCGTAGTCATTGAGCCCGTCCAGCACGGCAAGTACGGGGTTGGATTTCCAAAGTGATCGCAGGGCCCTGCGGCGTAGCAGCTCGGGGATTTCTTTGCGCATGAACCCGGTAATATCGGTACCCAGCTCAATGGCATCAGGATCTGGTAAGCCGTATTTCTCCAATACATCGTGCTCGGGCAAGGTCTGATTGATGGCGAGTTCCTGTTCTTCCGGTGACGGCTCGGACTCGACCGAGGGCGCCGCCGGCTCAGTTTTATTACCGGTTTCTGCTTTCTTGCGCGACCAACGTTGCAGGCGTGACTCAGCCATCACTGAATCCTCGGTTTTTTGATGTTGGCGGGTGCGCGAAAGACGTCGCTCTCCTGACGGATACGCGGATCGCCTTTGGCGTCTTCGATACCATCGACTTGGACACTGTCACGACGCCGTTTCTTGAAGGGCTCTTCGATGTAGTGCATATCGACAAACTCTTTGATCCAGGCCGCCAGAGACTCGGGAATGGGCACAGGCTCGACGATACTTTCGCCACTGTCCTGTGCATCCAATGCCTCATGGGCACTGGCGGTAATGGAACTGACGGCCCACCCTGAGGGAGAGCGACCGGTCTGGTCCTTATCCATGACAATCCAGACGGAGGGAACGGCCATGTTCAGGGATACAAGGTAGCCTTCCACGTCGGCGCGAAAGAGCTCCATGGTCACCGTGCCTGCGTGGTAATCCACGTCATCGCCTTCACGGATCAGTTCTTTCCAGAACGCCTCCGGGGCACCCGGTATGACCGCCACCGGCTTCCAGATATACCGCGCCCACTGGGTTACGCCAGGGGACTGGCGAACGACGGCACCGACTTGTAACGCGCGTTTCCAATGATCTGTGCGACTGCTCATGGCTGCTCTCTTTTGTTATTCCTTCAAGCTAGCAGGAGGTCAAAAAATATCCAACTTTCCGATTGTCTAAAAACAAACCGCTGTGTCATGCTCGAAGAGCTATAGTGATTCGTATACGTATAACAACAACGAAAAGAGTCAGATTCCTGATGACGGCACCCAAGACCTTACTGCTGTGCAGTTGTGATAAAACACAGTCCTTTGATCCAGAGGCGCTGCGCAAGGCCGCAGCCGCCGAGCAGGTCATCGCGGTGGATCAACTGTGCGGCCATGACATGAAGACGGCCGCTGAGCATCTGGGTGGTGATGCAGACGTACTCATTGCCTGTGGCCAGCAGGCTGCCCTGTTCGAGCGTCTGGGCGAGGATGTTCAGGCCGAAACCGGGCATTCCGCACCGCTGGGCACCATCGACATCCGGGACCGGGCTGGTTGGGGGAGCGCGAGTGCAAACCCCAAACGCCTGCGCGCCAAACAAGCGGCCCTGGTTGCTGCGGCCCAACTCCCGGCTCCGATAGCGCCTGCAAAAACGATCCGCTCCAGCGGAGTGTGCTGTATCGTCGGCCCTACTGAGCAGGCCATAAGGATGGCCGAGCTGGTGCAGGACGAGCTGGGGGTTACCTGTATTGTCAATGACGCCGGTCCCATACAGCTACCCTCTGCCGCCTACGACGTGGCGAAGGGCCGGCTGACGTCAGCCTATGGCGCGCTGGGCCATTTCAGGATGGAGTTTGCCCAGTTGCAAACCCTGAATCCCGCCGGCCGTGGTGCACTGGGTTATGGCGAGGTGCAAGCCACCGCTCGCAGCGAGTGTGATGTGTTTATCGACCTCCGTGGTGACGCTCCGGCCTTTCCCTGCCATCAGAAGCGCAACGGTTATTTCTGGGCCGACCCCGCCAAAACCGGGGAATTGGAGCGCATTGCCCTGACAGCCCGGGAGCGGGTTGGTGAGTTCGAGAAAACCGTCTACTTCAGGTTGGAGGAATCCCTGTGCGCCCACTCCCGGGCCAACAAAACCGGCTGTACCCGCTGCCTGGACGTCTGCCCCACAGAGGCCATTTTTTCGTTCGGCGACCACGTGCAGATTGATTCGGATATCTGTGCCGGCTGTGGCTCCTGCGCGGCTGTTTGCCCGACCTCAGCCATCACTATGACCGAAAGCCCTTTCGAAGCCCTGACCAAAGCCGTGGAGGTGATGGCCAGGGTCTATCGTGACCATACCGAAGAATCTCCACGCCTGGTGTTTCATACCCTGAACGCCGGTGGTGAGGCCATGGCGCACCTGGCACGGTACGGCGATGGGCTGGCGGACGATCTGATTCCGATGGGACTTGAGCATATTGATCGTATTGGCCATGCCGAGATCTTGGCCGCATTGGGCGCCGGCTATGCGGAAGTCCTGCTGCTGGCGGATAACGAGACTGACCGCCAGGCCGTTGCCGCGGAAGTGGAGCTGGCTCAGGCCATGGTGAGCGGTGCCCACCATTCGCCCAGCCGGATTCGAGTGGTTGCGGCTAACGAGCTCAGTGTTGAAGGGGACAATGCGGGGCGTGTCAGCGAGCCCGTATTACTGGTCGGCGGCCGCCGTGACATTACACGGGTGACCGTCAGTGCGATGGCAAACGGTGTTGAAGCGCCGATTCCGCTGCCACAGGGCGCGCCCTATGGCGCTATCGAAATCGATTCCGATAAATGCACGCTCTGTCTGGCCTGCGTGTCTCTGTGTCCGACTGGCGCCCTTGGCGACCATCCGGACCGGCCGGAGGTTCAGTTCACGGAAAATGCCTGTGTTCAGTGCGGCGTGTGCGAAAGCACCTGCCCCGAGACTGCCATCAACCTGAAGCCGCAACTGGATCTGTCCAAGGGTGCGCTAAGTGCCCGGGCACTGCACGGCGAGGAGCCTTTCGAATGCATCAAGTGTGGAAGGCCCTTCGGTGTTGCCAGCACCATCAACCGGATCGTTGAAAAACTGGAGAATCAGCACTGGATGTACAAAAACGCTGATAACGTCCAACTCATAAAGATGTGTGACGACTGTCGGGTGAAATCTCAGTTCCACGGGGAAAACGCGCCTCTGGCAGGAGGAGAGCGCCCAAGGGTTCGCACCAGAGACGACTACCTGGACAGCTAGAATAAAAACAGGACGCGACATGGTTGAATACACCGAAGTAGGAAAACCGAACCTGATTGGTACCGACGCTCCCCGGCCTCAGGACAAGAACCCTAAAGGCGTTGACCGCATCATTGCCATCGCCTCCGGCAAAGGGGGAGTCGGAAAGTCGACCGTGGCCTCCAACCTGGCGGTTGCACTGGCTTCGAAAGGTCTGAAAGTGGGCCTGTTGGATGCCGATGTGTACGGTCCCAGCCAGCCCCGCATGATGGGTGTTTCAGGTCGGCCGTCCAGCCCTGACGGAAATACCATACTGCCGCTGCGCAATCACGGGGTGACCCTGATGTCCCTGGGCCTGATGGCCTCCGATGATGAAGCCATTGTCTGGCGCGGGCCCATGTTGATGGGCGCCCTGCAACAGATGATGAACCAGGTGGACTGGGGCCGGCTGGATGTCTTGCTGGTGGACTTACCCCCGGGCACCGGTGATGTCCAGATGACCCTGAGCCAGAAATTCTTTGTTGCAGGGGCGGTTGTGGTCTCAACCCCCCAGGACATCGCGTTAATGGACGCGCGCAAAGGCATCGATATGTTCAAACGGATGGACGTGCCCCTGTTCGGACTGATTGAAAACATGGCCTCCTTTATCTGCGATGGTTGCGGCAAAGAGCACCATCCTTTTGGGCACGGCGGCGCCAGGGCGGAGGCTGAAAAATTGGGCTCGCCCTTCCTGGGCGAGATTCCGCTGGATCTGGATATCCGCGTTGGTTCGGATGGCGGTGTACCGATTGTGGTGTCGAAGCCGGATAGCCCTCAGTCGCGGGCCTTCCAACGCATCGCCGATGAACTGATCGCCTCTGAAGTGTACGCCGAGGCCATGCGATGAGCGTGTCGCCGCGCTTACCACCGCTGTTTACGGGCGAATGGGTGCCAAACCAGACGGATCCGTTTGATAAGGCCGTCAGCCGTGCCATTGCGGGAGTTGATTCCGGCACGATCTTCTATTCCGACGCGGTGGACGTCTTGCGCGCGGCCCTGGTGCTGGCGCCGGAAACCTCATTGGAAGAGGCTGTCCAGGTGGTCTACGTGGCCCAGATAGGCCTGGCTGAAAGTCTGGGCGCCCTGGCCCCGCCCGAAGTGCCGGTGTTCTTCCAATGGCCCGATCGTATCAAGGTCAATGGCGCGGTGTGCGGCGGTGTCCGCTTTGCCGCGGATGTGTCAGACCCCAGCGCCCATCCGAACTGGCTGGTGGTCGGTATCGATGTGCCTTTTTTGCCAGTGGGCGGCGAGCCGGGCGAGACGCCGAACCAGACCTGTCTGCATGAGGAAGGCTGTGTTGAGATCACGCCCATGGCGCTTCTGGAAAGCTGGTCCAAGCACACATTGTTGTGGCTGACTTACTTCATGGACAGTGGCTTTGAGCGTATACACAATGAGTGGCGGCCACGTTGTGACACCCTGGGCAAAATGATCGACCTGCCAAAGCCCGGGCTCTTTGTGGGCCTGGATGAAAAGGGCCGAATGCTGTTGCGCCAGGATGTCATGACTGAAACAGTGAGTTTGATCGAATTCGCGGAGCACGTATGAAACTGGCCCGAATCCTGCGACTGGATGTATCCGATGACAATGTATTTGACCTGCCGGCTCCCAGCGGTGAATGGGCGATATCCGGCGGGTTTGAGTTCTCCAACTGGACCGAGGCGGACCTGAAGGGGAAGGCCCGGCAGGCTTTCAGCAATGGTTGGTACAGCATCGAGTCAGGCGGTCGCGCCACTTTTGTGGGCGTGTGCGACATCACCGACGCGGAATTGGAGCAGTTACGTCAGGTTCTGGCGCAGACGTTTGTTGAGTGTTACGGCGCACCGGGTATCGATGCGGCCTATCCGGTCGCCTGCGAAGAAATCGACCAGATGCGCAGCATGTGCGAGGACTTCGAGGACAACACGCTTTTGATGGTCAGCCGCACGCTCACCGAATTGGGTGTTGAGGCTGTCTCTTATACACATCTGACGCTGCCGACGAGCGATC
>OJCY01000493.1_pt1 | contig 10099 bp, 10 predicted proteins | sample 1592321 | NCBI WGS metagenome assembly OJCY01 (sample SAMN05416784, study PRJEB24817) | seawater metagenome | isolation source: Sea water | place: Canada:Atlantic | collected 2013-07
TTGGTATTACTATAAAAGTTGTAGTAAATGAAACAGTAGAAAAGAAATTTGCCTACACTCCTCAAGAAAAATACAATAAATTAAAAGAGAAAAATCCGTTCCTTAAAAAACTAAAGGATACTTTTCAGTTAGATTTGTAATTTTTTTAGATTTTTTGTCCAAGATATACCAAAACAGCATCTTCATTAGGTAATTTTTTATACTCAAATTCAGACAATACATAAATATTATTAACTGTATTCTTTACAAATAATAGAACAGGTTCTAATTGCATGTGCAATATTTCTATATAATCTTTATCAGTATATATTGCTATTTCATAAAGGTTTTGAGAATTTTCTAACCAGCTCTCTTAAGCTAACATAATCATCCATTTGTGTTAAAAACTGGTTTTTATCTTCAAAATTTTTATTTTTTTCTTTGCATGAAAGTACTATCTTGTACTTTTGATATCATAAAACAATTACACTTGCAAAGCATAAAAAAAATTTTAGTTGGAATTGCTTTTTCACCAAATTTAAAGCCAAATATTTTTGAAGCTGTTCGATTAGCTAATATGTTTGAAGCTCAACTTGTTGGTGTTCATGTTGGTGAAAAAACAATTGAAAAAGAACAGCAATTATCAGAATTAATTTCAGAAGCACCCATCTTAAAATTCCCTATAAAAACAGTTTGGCAAAAAGGAAAACCTGTAGATATAATTCTGCAAACAAGTGTAGAAGAAAATATTGATCTACTAATTTTAGGGGCTTTGCAACAAGAAAATTTATACAAATACTATGTTGGATCAGTCGCTAGAGAATTAACAAGAAAAGCTAATTGCTCTGTATTATTACTTATAAAGCCGTCTATAGAAAGGGTTAAATGCAATCATATAGTAGTGAATGGTTTAAAAGATAAAAAAACAACAGAAACAATACAAGCTTCTTTTTTAGTTTCTAAAGCATTAGCATGTAAAAGAATTACCATTGTAGAAGAAATTAGCCAAAAAGAAATTGAGGTGATAGTTTCTGATGATCACTCATTACGAAAAGCAACCATTGAAAAAGAAAAGTTAAAAAGAAGAGAAGATTCTAGAGTCCATAAAATACTAGAAACAATTGATACTGAGGGGGTTTCTATAAAGATTCAAAGTATTTTCGGAAAGCGTGGGTACTCAATTGGGCATTATGCCAAGGTAAAAAGAGCTGATTTATTAGTTATGAATGCTCCCTCAAAAACTACAATTTTAGATAGAATTTTCCCTCATGATATTGAGTATATCCTCACAGAACTTCCTACAGATGTATTAATTGTAAAATAATGACTAAAAAAAGCCCTATAAGAACATTCGTTGGTGAGCTTCCAAGAAATATTTTTTCTGGATTTGTAGTATCATTAGTGGCTTTACCTTTAGGATTGGGCTTAGCTTTAGCATCTGGCGCTCCACCAATTTCTGGAATCATTGCAGCCATTGTTGGTGGATTAGTATGTACTATTTTAGGAGGATCTAACGTAACAATTACTGGACCAGGTAATGGTTTAGTTGTTGTTATTTTAAGTGCTATCACCATCCTTGGAGAAGGAAATATGTACGAAGGATACTTATACACGCTAGCAGCAATTATTATTTCAGGTGCATTAATGTTTATACTAGGAGTTCTTAGGTTAGGATCTTTGAGTAATTTCTTTCCATCATCTGCTATACAAGGAATGTTAGCTGCTATTGGGATTGGAATTTTAGCAAAACAAATACATGTAATGCTTGGAAATCTAAAAGCAACTGGAAGTATACTTGAGCTTCTGTACTTTATTCCAGCAGACCTATTGATATTTATTAAAACAGCTGATAAAAGTGTTTTTTATGCTGGATCTGTTGGTATTATTAGCTTATTAATTATGGTGTTTTATAGTAAAATAAGAAATAAATACTTTCAATTAGTGCCGGCACCCATGTGGATTGTACTTGTTAGTATTGGAATGTATTATTATTTTGAAATGTTTTCAACTGAAACGTATCCTATCACAGATCAATACATGATTAATTTACCAGATAAAATTTTTGGTGAATTTCCTCAGCCAAATTTCACTAAATTATTTACCTATGAATTTTTTAGCGCAGTTATAGCCATTACTTTAATTGCAAGTATTGAGTCACTGTTAAGTATAAAAGCAGTAGATAAGCTAGATCCTGAGAAAAGAAGATCTAATGTAAATAAAGACATCCGATCGTTGGGAATTGCCACAGTAATTAGTGGTTTTTTAGGGGGCTTAAATGTAGTTACTGTAATTGCACGAAGTTCTGTAAATGTAAATAATAGAGGAAGTAATAGATCTGCAAACTTTTTCCATGCACTTTTTCTTGTTGCTTTTATTGTTTTATTTGCTGGTGAATTAAGGCATATTCCCTTGTCAGCATTGGCAGCAATATTGGTATACACAGGGTATAAATTAGCTTCACCAGAAAATATTAAAAAAACGTTTCAAGTAGGTTCAGAACAATTAATCATATTCTTAGTCACGTTAATTATAACCGTACTTACAAATTTAATAAGTGGAATTCTGATAGGTATATTCACCACGTTTATTATTCATATAATCATTAATAAAAATATTTCATTATTCATTAGAAATTTATTGAAACCTAATGTTTTAATGTTTGAAGAAGATGAAAAATACTTTGTAAGTGTAGACAATTTCTCTAGTTTTCTTAACTACTCTAAGTTAAAGTCTAAATTAGATCAAATTCCAGAAACCGAAGATGTTATTATAGATTTTTCTATGTGTGATTTTGTAGACCATACTGTAATGGAAAATATACACAGTTATTCTGAAAGCTTTAAACGAAAAGGAGGCCACTTTGAAGTTATTGGGCTAGACGGATATAAATCTGGTAGCACTCACCCTTTTGCCCTTCGTAAATTTGTTATAGGAAAGCCTAAAGGAAAAAACATAACTCTTACAAAAAGACAAAAATCTTTGTATAAAATTAGTGAAGAATTACATTGGGATTATAACACTTTACACAAAAAAGAAATTAAAGAACTACCCAACTTTGGTTATTTCAAAACTAGGCAAATCACTAAAATATCAAATACCTTATCAAATGAACAATGTACTTTGTTTGATATAGAGTTCTCTGAAGGAGAGTTAATTGCCAAACAAAATGTAAAAGCTACCATGTTATATATTGAATTGAAAAATATTATTCCTCAATTTACATTAGATAGAGAGGGTATTTTTGAATATATCATTCATTTTGCTGGATTTAAAGATATAGATATTGAGGAGCATCCAGATTTTTCTAAACGCTTTTATTTATCTGGTAAAAACGAAGAAAAAATTAGAAAATTCTTTAGCGATGAACTTATTTTATTTTTTGAAAGCAATAAGTACTACCATATAGAATCTAATGAAAAAGGATTGCTTATTCTTGGTAATGAACGTTTAGCTGGAGTGAAAGAGATTAAAGCTTTGGCAGATTTTGGACTTAGGTTAAAACAACATATTTCATAATAATACTTCATGAAATACAGTATTCATTTATTACTTTTTATAACATTATTTCACGGAGATATAGACAATAAAATATATTCTTTGCGAAAGTACAGTCATGTAAAAACATTTTATAAAAGTATTGCTAAAGAAGCAACTAAAATTTGTTTAAAAAACAATATTCCTCCAGCATCTTTGTTAGCAATTACTGGATTAGAATCTGGTTGGAACCAGGGTTATGTTGGTAAAATATCAGGTAATATATTAAGCTTAAATAGTACCAAAAAAAACAGACAACTTCCTGCACTATATTTACCAACTCTAATAAAAGAAAATAAAGTTTTATTTGACTCTGTTAAAATTAAGAACTATAAACCGTCTGAATTAAATTGGAAAAAACGCCCTGAAAGTTATAAGAAAGATTATAGACCTTTACCGTTTAGGGCTACTACTTTTAATTTAGCTTATTTTGAAAATAATCCTTCAGAGAAAACAAAAGCACACCTTCAAAATATTACTGATTTTGTTACTACTTTTATTGGTAGAAAAAGTAGGTTAAAAGTGTACAGAAATGCAAGAAAAAAAATGGACAGTTTGGTGAATATTCATGGAAAGAAAATATTGTTAGATGAAAAAACTAACATAGATTTTGTGAATTCTATAGGTGGTAGACCTAATTCCTATAATTTTAGAGAAACTTGGCCAAAAAAAGTAATAAACATCATTAAAAAAGCTGGACTAATAGAGCTTACAAAACAATTAAATAATGGCGAATCTTTTATGGTCGCTTGGAATAAATAACAATAAAAATGCTTGGATTAAAATTTGAAACATCAACATCTTGGGCAATAATAGCTGAAGATAACTTAGAACAAATTCTTACAGATCATGCATTTGCAGAGCAAAAAGCATCAGCAAATGCTATTTCAATTATCATTAATTATTCTGAAGAAACTGAGCTGGTAAAAGATATGACAGCTATCGCTTTGGAGGAGCTAGAACATTTTAAAATGGTACATGAATTGATGATAAAAAGAGGAATGGTATTAGGTAGAGAGCAACATAACGATTATGCAAAATCTCTTCAGAGATTTTTTCCAAAAACAAAAGACAGACCAACAGCCTTAATTCACAGATTGTTAGTGGCTGCGTTAATTGAAGCTAGAAGTTGTGAACGATTTAAAGTGTTTTCTGAAAATATGGCAGATGAAGAACTTTCAAAATTTTATAAAGAATTAATGATCTCTGAAGCGAATCATTATACATTATTTTTGGGGTATGCTAGAAAATATATGGACAGAGAAATTGTAGACAAAAAATGGGAAAGCCTTCTCGAGTTTGAAGCTGATATGATGAAAACTAGAGGTAATACAGCCAAAGTTCATGGCTAAAGATAGTATTGGAGTAATGATGAATTAAAACAATAACTTTAGGTATGTTTAGTAAAGAAGAATCTGCAGCCTTAAGGCAAGAATTTTGGACTAGTTTTGGAAAATCCTTTCCTAGAAGATGGCTGTTATACAATACCAAAATAAAAGGTGTTAGTTTTAAGTTTATTGCCAATAGAAAGAACGCAATGATTTGTCTAGATATTGAACATTCTGATGAAATTGCAAATGAAATTCTTTATGACCAAATTCTTTCTTTAAAAACTATTTTGATTCAAGACTACTTACCCGAAGTAATTTTTGATAGTTCCTTCGAATTAGAAAATGGTAAAATCATTCGTCGTATTTATATAAATCATACAGTAAAATTTAGTATTTATAACAAAAATACTTGGAGAGATTGTTATGAATTTTATGTGAAAAACATGCCAAAATTTGAACGTTTCTTTTATGAGTATGAAGATGTAATTAACTGCATTTAATATTTAAAAATTAGTATGACAAGAACTTAATACTAAGTGGGTAATTTGGTTGTTGGTTGTTACTAGCTCTAACAGCATTAATTATTGGGAAAATTATATAAAATAGTCCAATAACAATAAATCCAAGTAGGCCTAAACCAAATAACAAGACGAAAGGAATACAGATTAATAAATACAAAAACATTGAAATTCTAAAGTTCAATATTGCTTTTCCGTGCCTATCCATATCAAATACTTCATCTTTTTTTACTAACCAAAGAAGTAGCGGAACAATAAATCCACCAATACCGGTTACAAAGTCTAATAGTTGACTTAAATGTGTAAACACTAATAATTGTCTATTCTCTTTCATTTTTAAAATGCTTAAGTGGTTAATTGTATACTATTTAGACGTTAAAGAAGACTTCTTGTTACACATTAGGGTGTAAAATATAATGAACTTGTATATTTGTAGTATGATTCAAAACGATTCTATTATAGCTTTAGCAACTCCATCAGGAATAGGTGCCATTTCGGTAATTCGTATCTCTGGAGAAGATGCAATAGATATTCTTTCAAAGTTTTTTACATCTATAAGTGGTAAACTTTTAAAAAATCAAAAATCACATACAATTCATCTAGGACATATTGTAGATAATTCTCAAGTTATAGACGAAGTATTGGTTTCTGTTTTTAAGAACCCTCGCTCCTACACAGGTGAAAATGTTGTAGAAATATCTTGCCATGGTTCTAGTTTCATTCAACAAGAAATTATTCAATTATTTCTCAACAATGGTTGTAGAATGGCAGACAATGGAGAATTTACTATGAGAGCATTCTTAAATGGTAAAATGGATTTAAGCCAGGCTGAAGCAGTTGCAGATGTAATTGCCTCGAATTCTGCAGCAGCACATCAAATGGCAATACAGCAGATGCGTGGAGGTATTACAAATGAATTAAAAGAATTAAGGGCTCAATTGTTAGATTTTGCAGCCTTAATAGAATTAGAGTTAGATTTTTCTGGAGAAGATGTTGAATTTGCAGACAGAGCAAAATTTAAAGAATTGGTAAGCACTATTACTTCAGTTTTAAAACGGTTAATAGAGAGTTTTTCTTTTGGAAATGCCATGAAAAATGGAATACCTGTTGCAATTATAGGTGAGCCTAATGTTGGAAAGTCTACCTTGTTAAATAGCTTATTAAACGAAGAAAAGGCCATTGTATCTGATATTGCAGGAACTACAAGAGATGCTATTGAAGATGAAATCATTATTGATGGTGTTGCTTTTAGGTTTATAGACACTGCTGGTATTAGAGAAACTAAAGATATTATAGAAAGTATAGGAATTAAAAAAGCCTATGAAAAAGCTGAAAATGCTCAACTAATTATTTTTCTTATAGATTCTAATAAATTTTCTACATCTAAACATGTTTTTCTATCAGAAATAGAAACCATTAAAAAGCGCTTTCCAAATAAACGCTTATTACTTATTGCTAATAAGATAGATACACTCTCAATACCTCAAAAACAGGAAATTATCTCACAAAATGATGAAATACTTCTGCTTTCAGCAAAACAAAAAATTGGCATAGATACTCTTCATAAAGAACTTACTTCTTTAGTAAACAAGGGTGCTTTGAGTAATAATGAAACAATTGTGACAAATTCTCGTCATTTTGAAGCATTAAATAATGCGCTACAAGCCATTTCATCTGTACAACAAGGTATTAATTTAAAAATCTCTACAGACTTGTTCTCTATTGATATTAGAGAATGCTTAAGGCATTTAGGAAATATTACTGGAGAGTATGATGTAGATAAAGATATTTTGGGTCATATATTTTCTAATTTCTGTATTGGAAAATAATATTTATTACGTTTTTAAAATTAAAACTTAATAAACTATAATAAATCTAAGTGTTTCATAAGATCAGATTTCTTAGATCTACTAATAGGAACAATGTCTTTTTTTATAAGAACACTATTATCTTCTATATCTATGATTTTTTTGACATTTATAATATAAGATCGGTGAACTTTAAGAAATAATGAATTTGGAAGTTTTTCAGGATAGACAAGAATTTCTATACCACTAATTTTTTTGCATATTAAGATCTAACAAGATAATGTCTAGAATAACAGTTCTATTTTGAAGAAATAATAAGGCTTCTTCAACATTTTTCATAGTCATAAATTTTAGGGAAACTTACTTTGCAATATTAAAAGAACAAATATAAAATAATTAAACTAAGCGACCAACAACATTAAAGTATCGTTCAATTTACCAAAAGTATAGATAAATAAAAATGAATAATTTAGGATTAATAGGGGGAAAAAATGTTTTTTCGATCATAAAAAAATAAAACATCATCAAATTTTACAATCAATACTATTCATTCATGTTTTTTTAATTAACATAATAAATAAAAACTTAAAAATACTTTTTTCTATATTCGCCTACTTTACCAAAAAAGGTTGCTTGCTCTCATAAAAATCAATCACATATACTTAATAGTATGCTAAAAACCTCAAATACTTTCATTAAAAAAGCAACTTTACAGAGAGTTGGCAATAAATTAAGCCAGGAGTTAAATCATATTACCACTACAGAAATTCCTTTAGCTGAAACTGAAGAGGAATTATTAAAGAAGTTCTTTTTAAAATCTATAAAATCTAGTTTAGATCTTATGAAATTTACGCATCATATAAATTTAGACTATAATACTGTATATGGAGATACTTCAAAATACTTTGAAAATGAAATATCATTTATAGAGTATTCAAATAGTGTTTTGCATCATTTGTATGAAAAATCTAATCATCCACAAATAAAAACTGGAGAATTATTTATTATTCATTTTCAAGAAGTTAAATTTCAAGAAATTTTAGTAGATGCTATTGGTATATTTAAAATTGAAAATAAAATAGATTTTTTAAAATTTAACCAACATAATAATGAATTGGATTTTAACATCAATAAAGGTGTTAAATTACAAAAGATTGATAAAGGTTGTTTGATTCTTCAAACAGATAGATCAGACGGTTATAGAGTTTTTTCTATAGATAACAATAGTTATGATGCTAATTATTGGAAAAAATCATTTTTAGACATAGAAGAAGTAATGAATGACTCATATCAGACAAAACATCATTTAGGTATGCTGTCTACTTTTTCTAATACTATGAAAGATGAAAAAAACACCTACGTACAAAAAGATTTTATTAGTCAGGGAATTAAATTATTTAATGAAAATGAGATAATTACAAAAGACCTTATAGAACAAGAATTGTTGAGCCCATTTGACGTAGTTGATTCTTATTCGAAATTTAAGTCACAATACAATAAAGAAAATAATTTAGATTTAGAAGAAAATTTTAATGTATCTACTTCAACTCTAAAAAAAGAGAAAAAAAAGATTAAAAGTCAAATTAACTTAGATACCAAAATCCAGATAAAGCTGGACATCAGTGAAGGAGACAGCTTAAAAGAAAATATTGAAAAAGGGTTTGATGAAGAAAGAAAAATGCACTTTTATAAAGTTTTTTTTAACGAAGAAACCTAATAGCTATTAACTATTTAGAAACGTTTTTAATTCTTTATAACTAGCAATCTGAATAGCCGCTTTTTCTTTATTCATTACTTTTTTTATTTGTGATGGAATTTCTACACTAATTGGGAGAGTTGCTTCAACAACCTCCAAAAACTTTACAGGATGTGCTGTTTCTAAAAAAATTCCAAATTCATCTTCATGCAAACTATGTTTTTTTAATCCTAAATATCCAATAGCACCATGAGGTTCAGAAATATAATTAAACTTATTATAAATATCTTTCATCATTTCTTTTGTTTCATGATCTGAAAAACTAAAGGATGAAAAAGACGCTTTTAACTGAGTTAAATTATTTTGAAATAATTCTTGAATTCGGATAAAATTACTTGGGTTTCCAACATCCATAGCATTAGAGATTGTAGCTTTAGATGGTTTCGGTGAATAGATACCATTTACTAAATATTGAGGAACCGTATCGTTTATGTTGGTAGAGGCTATAAAGTGCTTCACCGGTAATCCTAATTTCTGTGCTAGTAGGCCAGCACAAATATTTCCAAAATTACCACTAGGAACAGAAAACACAATATCTTTATGTTGTGCTGAAACTTGTTTATAGGCAAAGAAAAAATAAAACATTTGAGGCAACCATCTTGCAACGTTAATTGAATTTGCAGATGTTAATTTTTTAGAAATCTCTTCATCTAGAAAAGCAGATTTCACCATTTCTTGACAATCGTCAAAAACACCATCAACCTCAAGAGCTGTAATATTATTTCCTAAAGTAGTTAGCTGTTTTTCTTGGATATCACTTACTTTTCCGCTAGGATAAAGAATCACAACCTGAACACCTTTTGCGTTTAGAAAACCATTTGCCACAGCGCCTCCGGTATCTCCTGAAGTTGCAACTAATACTGTAATATCATCTTTATTATCTTGATTAAAGTATTCTAAACACTGAGACATAAAACGAGCTCCTACATCTTTAAAAGCCATTGTTGGACCATGATATAATTCTAGAGAACCAATATTTTTTTCAATTGTCACAACTGGAAATTCAAATGAAATTGTTTTTTTAATAATTTCTTTGAGCTTTTCAGCTGGAATTTCATCCCCTATGAATTGTTTAATTACTTCAAAAGCAATTTCTTCATTAGAATACTCAGAAATACGATCAATAAAATCTTGGGAAAGCGGAGTGATACTCTCAGGATAATACAATCCTCT
>OJCY01000507.1_pt1 | contig 9925 bp, 10 predicted proteins | sample 1592321 | NCBI WGS metagenome assembly OJCY01 (sample SAMN05416784, study PRJEB24817) | seawater metagenome | isolation source: Sea water | place: Canada:Atlantic | collected 2013-07
GATCTACACTAGATCGCTCGTCGGCAGCGTCAGATGTGTATAAGAGACAGACGCAGGCCCTTGATCTGAGGGAAAAAGTCCTGGCCGCCATAGATAGGCAGTACATGAAAGTTGCGGAACTTGCTGGCATAGGTGGTAAACGCCTCGGCCACCTGGATGGCCAGTTCCCGCGTGGGTGCCAGAACCAGAATCTGTGGTTCCATAACAGACGCGTCGATCCGGCTCAGCAAAGGCAGCGCAAAGGCGGCGGTTTTACCGGTACCCGTTTGGGCAACACCCAGTAAGTGTTTGCCAGCCAACAGCGCAGGGATCGTCTGGGCCTGTATGGGAGAGGGCTTTTCATAGCCAACGGCGGCAACTGCTTCAAGGACAGCGGGATCCAGGCCGAGGTCGGCAAAAGACAATTCAGACATTAATTTACTCAGAATTCGGAGGGTAGGGCATTGCAATGCAATGCGTGTTATGGCGGGGATTATAACTGGTTTGTTGTGTCTTTAACACGGCTAATGCTGTTAGTGCTGTAGGTAGTTGCCGGCGATGACGGTTGCGTTGCGGGGGGAACTTCGGCAATCTCCCGGTTGTTTCGGATAGGATGCTAATGAGGCAGGCTGATGAATTTTGACGAATTGATGGAAAAGACCGCCAGCGGTGGGAGCGTTACTATCCCGACGACCTGGGCTCAGGGGCGCGCTTCTTTTGGCGGCCTGATTGCCGCCCTGGTATTTGACCGGATGGCCCAGGTGGTAGCCCCGGGACGCCCCATGCGTTCAATGCAGGTGTCCTTTGTGGGCCCGGTAACGCCGGATGAGCCAGCGACAGTCGAGGCTGAAATTCTGCGGGAAGGCAAGGCCGTCAGCCAGGTTATGGGGCGCATTGTCCAGGGCGGAGAGCCGAAGCTGGTGGCGCTGGCGAGCTTTGGTGGCGATAGGGAGTCGGCAGTGGCGGTTGAGCCACTCGTTGCTCCAGAGGCGAGGGCCGTTGGGGATTGCCAGGCATTGCCCTACATCAAGGGCGTGACCCCGGAGTTTACCCAGCACATTGAAATGCGCTGGGCGTTCGGAGGCATGCCTTTCAGCGGTATCGGCGGTCGCGAGATGGGCGGGTGGATGCAGTTCAGGGAGGCGCCAGAAGCCATTACCGATGCTCATATTGTGGCGCTCGTTGACGCCTGGCCGCCTGCCGTGCTGCCACACCTGAAATCGCCGGCGCCAGCCAGTTCCCTGAGTTGGGCGTTGGATATCATGCATCCGAGGCCAAAAATCGGGCCGGATGACTGGTTGCTGTATCGCGCCACCATTGATCAGGCCGGTGCCGGGTACGGCCATACTCAGGCCGGTATCTGGACAAGCCGTGGTGAGCTGATGGCGACTAGCCGCCAGACGGTGACGGTGTTCGGGTAGCAATCAGGACATGGCGGCTTCAGGCCGCCATTTCAGACTTGCAGGCGTCGATGATGATGCGGGCGAAGTCGTCCGGGGAGTCTTCCTGCAGGAAGTGGCCACCGCGTAAGGTGATGTGCGGCTGGCCATGGGCGCCGGGAATGCGGCGTTGCATGTAGCGGTCTCCACCCCGGGTAATGGGGTCGCCGCTACTGAAGCAGGTAATAAACGGCTTTTTCCAGGTTTCCAGAATGCGCCAGGCCGCCTTGTTGGCATCGCTTGAGGGGTCTTCGGCGGAAACGGGGACCAGTTTCGGGAATGCACGGGCACCTGCCTTGAATTCTGCAGATGGGAAAGGTGCTTCATAGGCTGCGATTTCGGCCTTGCTCAAGGCCCTTTCCGTTCCAAGCTGAACAATCCGTCCGACTGGAAACCACGGGCTGTGGGTGGCAAAGGTTTTCCACAGCGTGAATACGGCAGGCACTGGGGTGTCCCCCGTCGGCAGCATGCCGTTGCCGACAATGATCCGGCGGAAGAGTTGAGGGTGTTCGGCCGCCAGTCGCAGGCCCAGGAGTGACCCCCAGTTCTGGCAGACCAGAGTGATGTTCTTCAGGCCCTGAGCCTTAAGCCACTCGGACAGCCACGCCATGTGGCGTTCGTAACTGTAGTCGCTTACATTGGCTGGCTTATCGGATTTACCGAACCCGATCAGGTCGGGAGCCAGTACCCGATGCCCCGCTTCTGCCACCAGTGGGATCATGTGACGATAAAGGTACGACCACGATGGCTCGCCGTGCAGCATCAGCACGGGCGATGCGTCCCTCGGGCCTTCGTCTACATAGTGCATTCTCAGGCCTGGCTCTACGTCCAGATAATGAGGGGAAAAAGGGTAATCCGGAAGACCTGCGAAGCGGGCTTCATCGGTTCTCAGAATACGCATGCCATCGACTGTCCTGACTGAGTGGTTGCGTGGCTGGTGTTACTGCAGCCTTCAGGAATCAGGATAAATCAGATGGGAATTTTGTGTGTTTGGTTTACGTAACAGTGCGTTGACTGTTTGAATCAGGATGCTTTGCTGAAGAGTTCGTCTGGGTCGTCAAGCCGCGCCAATGCTGCGTCGCAGCAATTCAGAGCACCACAGTCGTCTGCCGAGCATAAGGCAAGTGTCTGACAGTGGTCGTTATGGGGCCGCATTTCTTCGTTGCGGAAAATTCGGCTCCGGGACAGGGTGGAGCGACAATGCCCGCACAGTAAAGTGGGTACGGCACTGCTCTCTGAAGCGATGGCGTTGTAATGTTCTGTTTGTTGCATAAATAAACCTCCATTAGCTCCAACGTAAGGGCGAACTGTGACAATTCAAAGTCAGTTCAACGAGAAATAGGGCAAGAACTACGAAAGAATGCCCGAAAGGGCTCATTTGTCAGGACGACTTCATTATCAGGACGGTTTCAATGATCCGGGTCGGCAACCGGGCGACGGTTCGAGCGTTTGTCCTCCCAGTCCAGGGATTTCGGGTCGTACCAGCCGATTCTGTCGAGGACCTTTTCCCGTGTGGCAGGCGACAGCGTTGGCCACAGCTCCTGAAAGTCTTCCAGTCCCTGCTCCCGTTGGCGTGCCTGTTTACTCTGCAAACGCCGCAGGATCTGCGGCAACTGCAGGGCTTCGCCCAACTGGCCCGGTATCAGTACTTCCTGGCCCATCACTTTGCGGCGGTGCGTTCTGGCTGCCAGCACACGATTGAGAGCAGCGACCGCATCCAGCGCCGTTTCAATATCAAACTCTTCGTTATCCAATGTCGCGACCTGTTTAACGAATGACCAATAACCGTCCACTATAACCTGAAAGTCGCTAGACTGGCCACGATGGCGTGGTAGTCTAGGCCCATTCAGATCCGCAGCCCACCTACTGTGAGACGACGACACCCAGGTTCAGGGAATTTCACTATGTACGGAAAACTCGAGACACGGACCTTTCTGGCCATGCTGGTTGGGGTTTCCCTGGCGTTCATTCTGCTGATGAAGCCTTTTTTTGGCCCTATTTTCTGGGCCGTGGCCATTGCGCTGATCTTTCATCCGGTTCGAGAGTACCTGGCCCGGCGGTTGGGCGACCGTCCCAATACCATTGCCCTGCTAACGCTACTGATCTGCATGGTGATCGTGGTCATACCGGTGCTGGCGTTGGTGACGTCGCTGGTGGCAGAGGGGTTGTCCCTCTATCAGCGAATCCAGGAAGGGCAACTACGCCCCGGCGACTACATCGACAGGGTTATCCAGTCGTTTCCGGCCATTGAGTCGTTTTTCGCCCAGTTTGGTTTGGACTTCGCAGAGGTGAGGGATCGCGTGGTCAGCGGCTTCGTGGGGGGCAGTCAGTTTCTGGCGAAACAGGCGCTCGGTTTTGGGCAGAATACGTTTCAGTTCTTTCTGGGGCTGGCGCTGATGATCTACCTGGCGTTTTTCCTTCTCCGTGATGGCAGCAAACTGGTGGATCTGTTGATTCGTGCGCTGCCGCTGGGGGACGAACGTGAGCGTCTGTTGTTTGCCAAGTTTGCAGAGGTCACGCGGGCCACGGTCAAGGGCAACTTGTTGATCGCCGTTATCCAGGGCGCGCTTGGGGGCGGTATTTTCTGGCTTCTGGGTATTCAGGGTGCGCTGCTCTGGGGGGTGGTGATGGCGATTGTGTCCCTGCTTCCCGCCGTTGGCGCGGCGTTGGTCTGGGTTCCTGCGGCTCTCTACCTGGCCGCGACAGGGGAGATGGTGTCGGCAATTGTGCTAACGGCGTTCGGGGTGGTCGTGATCGGGCTCGCGGACAATCTGCTCCGGCCTGTTTTCGTTGGCCGGGATACCAAACTGCCAGACTACATCGTTTTGCTCTCTACCCTGGGTGGGATAGTGATGTTCGGCATCAATGGATTTGTGATGGGGCCATTGGTCGCGGCTCTGTTCATGGCGTTCTGGGGTATTTTCATACGCGAGTTTGGGGAATCGAATGAGGCCCCGTCAGTGAATGTGTCTGTCCCCGCTACAGAATCACAACAATCGGACCGGTCCGACGGTGCTTAGAATATGTTAGTCTTTCGTCGTAATGTCCATCCTGTAGGGACTGGCAACACAATAAAAAACGACAGGTAACTGGAGTAGATCATGGCTAGGCAGATATTCACTCACGTCCGTATATTGGCTGCTGTCTTCGTGGGGGCAATGGCTCTGGCGTTGGCGCCCGTTGTGTCAGCAAACGATACCGTGGCGCTTAAGAATGCCCTTTATGCGGCGGGTTATGACATCAACAATGTCAGTCCGCAAATGGACGACACCACTCGCTCGGCGTTGACCGCGTTTCAAAAGGATCAGGGTTTGAACGCCTCTGGTGTACTTGATGACGCCACCAAGAAAGCGCTGGGTATGGTTCACGTTCAGGTCGCGGCGGCTGGGTCGTCCGGCAACGCCGGAGCGTCACAGGATTCAGGCACTTCCAGCGCGGCCGCCGAGCCGGAAAGAGAAAAGTCGGCGGAGCAGGCGCAAGAGGATGATATAGAAGAAGATGACGACGGTGGCTGGTCCTTCTTCTAGGCCCTGATAACCGTTTTTCCTGCCTGAATTCGGGCCCGGGGTAGTCGCTACCCCGGGCCCGCGTGCGTTTAGCCTAATTTTTCCAGGTTTCTGACCGCGCCCTTGTCGGCGCTGGTTGCCAGCAACGCATAAGCCTTCAGCGCTGCCGAGACTTTGCGCGGCCGCGACAATTCGGGCTTCCAGCCTTTCTCATCCCGCTCCTCACGTCGCCGATCGAGTTCGTTCTGGTCTATCTCCACGTTGATGGACCGGTTGGGAATGTCGATACGGATCAGGTCACCGTTCTCGATCAACCCAATGGCGCCACCTGCAGCCGCTTCAGGGGAGGCATGGCCAATGGAAAGGCCTGAGGTGCCACCGGAGAAGCGGCCGTCAGTCAGCAGGGCACACTCTTTACCCAGCCCCTTGGACTTCAGGTAACTGGTGGGATAGAGCATTTCCTGCATACCGGGGCCGCCCTGAGGGCCTTCGTAGCGAATAATGACCACCTCTCCAGGCTGGACCTCGTCGTTGAGGATGCCTTCGACCGCGGTATCCTGGCTTTCGAATACTCGTGCCTTGCCTTCAAAGACGTAGATGCTTTCGTCCACGCCGGCCGTCTTGACCACGCAGCCGTCCAGGGCAATATTGCCGAAGAGAACCGCCAGGCCGCCTTCAGATGAGTAGGCATTTTCAACGGAACGAATACAGCCTGCCTCGCGGTCGCCATCAAGGGAGGGCCAGCGGGTGCTTTGGCTGAAGGCGGTCTGAGTGGGAATGCCGGCAGGACCGGCCTTGTAGAATTCGACCACTTCAGGGGTGGGCTCCTGCATGATGTCCCAGGTTTTCAGGGCCTCGCGCATGGTTCTGCTGTGTACGGTTGGCAGGTCGGTGTTGATCAGTCCGCCCCGTTCCAGTTCGCCAAGGATGCCCATGATGCCGCCAGCGCGATGAACGTCCTCCATATGATACTTGGGGGAATTCGGCGCCACCTTGCAAAGTTGGGGTACCCGGCGGGACAACAGGTCAATTTCGTTGAGGGTGAACGGCACGCCGCCCTCCTGGGCCGCAGCCAGCAAATGCAGGATGGTGTTGGTGGAGCCGCCCATGGCGATGTCCATCACCATGGCGTTCTCGAACGCTTCCATGGAGGCAATGCTCAGAGGCAGCACGCTGGCGTCGTCATCCTCGTAATAGCGGCGGGCATTCTCCACAATCTGTCTTCCGGCTTTCAGGAACAGGGCTTCGCGGTCCGAGTGGGTAGCGAGCATTGAGCCGTTCCCGGGCAAAGCCAGGCCAATGGCTTCGGTGAGGCAGTTCATGGAGTTGGCTGTAAACATGCCGGAACAGGAGCCGCAGGTGGGGCAGGCGCTGCGTTCGTACTCTGCGACGGTTTCGTCATCCGCATTCGGGTCGGCAGCGATGACCATGGCATCCACCAGGTCGAGTTTGTGCTCCGAGAGTTTGGTCTTGCCAGCTTCCATGGGGCCACCGGAGACGAAAATGGCGGGAATGTTCAGGCGCATGGCGGCCATCAGCATGCCCGGGGTGATCTTGTCGCAGTTAGAGATGCAGACCAGGGCATCAGCGCAGTGGGCGTTGACCATGTATTCCACGGAGTCAGCGATGATCTCGCGGGAAGGTAGGGAGTACAGCATCCCGTCATGCCCCATCGCAATGCCGTCGTCCACGGCAATGGTGTTGAATTCCTTGGCAACGCCGCCGGCTTGCTCGATTTCCCGGCAGACCAACTGCCCCAGATCCTTGAGGTGTACATGGCCGGGAACGAACTGAGTAAAGGAATTGGCAACGGCGATGATGGGTTTGCCAAAGTCTTCATTCTTCATGCCGGTGGCGCGCCAAAGAGCACGTGCGCCAGCCATATTGCGGCCTGCGGTAGATGTCCGCGAACGATACTGGGGCATGGTTGTCTGGTCTCTCTTCTTTAACTGGGTCGGAAAATGGAACGCAAGAGGATACCAGATTACCCCTTGATCGCATGGTTGTTTTGGGATTCCGCGCTTACAATGTGTAACAGAACGAACGAATAACTGATCGAGGAGTAGTCCTATGGCTGGCCAGGAAAGCCTGCCTCTGCGTCGTCTCAAGCAGTTTCAACCCTTGAACCGGTTGACGGATGACCAGTTGGTTTTGCTCGCAAGTCGGGCGGAAAGAAGAACCCACGGCCCGGGCCAGCGAGTGGTAGAGCGCGGCGTGCGGGATGGCCTGGACATATTCCTGATCCACGGCAGTGTAGAGCTGGAGTCGATTGACGGCCGCAAGTCCACCATCGAGGCCGATACCGACAAGGCCATTAACCCCATTGCCCGGCTGCAACCCCGGATGTACAACGTGACCGCCATCAAGGCGAGCGAGTTCCTGGTTATTCAGCAGGACATCCTCAACCAGCTATTGCGGGCCGCACCCGTGCCCCAGGTGGAAATGGATTCCGGTGACGGGGCTGGCGACGAGGGTAGCGAAGAGCACCATCTGCTGATGGAGTTTTATGCCGAGCTGCGCTCCAATCAACTGACCCTGCCAAGCGTGCCGGATGTGGCCTGGAAAGTGCGCAGAACCGTAGACCGGGAAGATTCCACGGCGGATCAGGTTGCCAGTGCCATCTCGGCGGACCCGTCGATGGCTGCGAAACTGGTTCGAGCCTGCAACAGTCCCCTGTACCGTGGATTCAGTGATGTTCGCAACGTTCGCGAGGCGGTTATCCGGTTGGGCATGCGTACCACGCGCCAATTGGTTACGGTGTTTTCGATGCGCGAGGTGTTCAAAACCAAACAGGCATCGCTGCAAAAGGAAATGGACAAACTCTGGCGCCATTCCCGTGAGATGGCCGCCCTGTGTTGGGTGCTTGCGGATAGTGCTACCTCCATCAACCCGGAAGAGGCGTTGCTCGCAGGGCTGTTGCACGATATCGGAGTCGTGCCGGTGCTGGTGCAGGCGGAGCATCACGTCAATCTGTTTGCCGATCAGGCCAATCTTGAGCATGCCATTGGCGAGCTCAGGGCCGATGTGGGAACCGCAATCCTGGAAAGCTGGTCGTTCCCTAATGGCTTTCTGGAGGCGACAAGGCATGCGGAGGACTGGGGGTATGAGTGCCGGGAATCCTCACCCCAGCTGGTGGACATCGTGATTGTCGCCCAGTTGCATGCGATGATTGGGTCCAGTCAGAACGGGTCTCTGCCACCGTTTGACGAGGTGCCTGCCTATCGCCGTCTTGGTGAGCTTGAGCTGAACGCGTCCCGAAGCCTGCAGCTACTGACGGAAGCCCGTGCAAGGGTGGACGAAGTCCATCGCCTGCTTTCAATTCATTGAGGATATGACAGGGTCGTCATTCCTCCGGAGCTAGTTTACTGGTGACAATACCAACAATGAATGTACCCCTTTTCCCGCTGAACTCTGTAGTGCTGCCCGGTGGACGGATTCCCCTGCAGCTGTTCGAGCCCAGATACATCGATATGCTCACCCGTTGCCTCAAGGAGGATCGGGGATTTGTAGTCGTGCTGCTTCGGGAAGGTCTGGAAACGGGCAAGTCGGTGGCTTTCTACGATATCGGCACCTATGTTCGCATTATTGATTTCCAGCAGATGGATAACGGTTTGCTGGGTATTACCGTTGAAGGCAAGGATAAGGTAACGGTGGTACGTTCCTGGCAGCAGCCGGACGGACTGAATATCGGGGATGTGGAATGCCTGCTGGCGGAGGAGCAAACGCCTGTTCCTGAGCGTTTCGCGGAACTCCCCTCGGTGTTGAAAGCGTTGTTTCGCCATCCGGTCGTCCGGGAACTGGATATGGACGTAGACTACGACGACGCCAGGGATGTGGGGTGGCGGTTGACCGAATTACTGCCGCTGGACAAGCAGGAAAAGCAGCGGCTGGTGGAGCTCCAGGCGCCCCTGGAGCGCCTGGAGCGTCTGCTGGGGTTGCTGGAAGCACTGGAAGAAAGCTGAATAATGGTTGCTACGGAGCGGTGACACTGTAGAGCACAACCGCGTTTGACCATTGTGTCGTTACATACCAGGCCACGAAGGCGAGCCATCCCCACCCCGCAATCAATAGCGTTCCATCCCTTGCCAGTGGGACGTTGTCGTAGCGGCTATAGCTGGCCCTTACGAACCCGCAGATCGAGAGCCCGAGAAACACCCCCGCCACCACATCGGTAAACCAGTGAACGCCCAGATAAAGTCTGCTTAGCGCCCCAAGGATAATGGGAATACTGAAAAGCAGGTAGTAGCGCCAGCGTCTGATATTCCGACTTTCCCTGGCGATAAAGCTTGCTGCCAGGGTAGAAAGAACGGTGACGCCGGTGGCGTGGCCGCTGGGGAAAGCGCCCGAATCCGGAGGTCCGAAGACAACGTCCGGCCGAGGTATGGCGGTCAGGTATTTGAAGCCCCAGACCAACACAGTCGTGAGCAGTGCTGCTCCCGCCACATGGATGGCGGCGGCGTAGTAACCACGAAAGTAAAGGGCCAGAGCGCTCAACGCCGCTGCTGCCAGCAGTACCGGTGGGTCCCCGAGAAGCGTCAGCAGGATCATTACCGGGTCCAGAAGCGGGGTCCGCAACTGAGAAAACCACTGAAGGGTCAGCTCATCAAACGGCGCCAGCAGTTGGGTGGCGATGGCCAGTTGGCCCCAAATCATAAACAGAGCCCCGGCTCCCAGTGCCAACGACAATGAGGGTAGCGGGAACTCGCCGGCCTGCGCGGGTCGCTGGCTGGTATACAGGCGCCAGAAGCGGTGGGTCGAATCGTAGCGGGCCGTGAGGCGCGACAACCACAGGTAGAGCTGGCTGCCATGCCCAAGACCTAACTGGAAGCGGAAAAGCAACAGGTAAATCACCAGCAGTATTGCGGCACTGATTGCGATCACAGGGTAAAAGTGAGCGGGTGGTTCGAATTCGCTGGCCAGGGCGCTACCAACCAGATACCCCGGCAATACACTGTCTCTTATACACATCTCCGAGCCCACGAGACTCCTGAGCATCTCGTA
>OJCY01000515.1_pt1 | contig 9842 bp, 10 predicted proteins | sample 1592321 | NCBI WGS metagenome assembly OJCY01 (sample SAMN05416784, study PRJEB24817) | seawater metagenome | isolation source: Sea water | place: Canada:Atlantic | collected 2013-07
ATGCTCAGGAGTCTCGTGGGCTCGGAGATGTGTATAAGAGACAGTTGTGATAGTAGATGCAGAAAAATTTCCAGAATCTAGAAAGCTTGCAACTGTGGATAATTTACCAACATTTGCAACATTTCAAAATGGAACATTTAAGAACCAAGTACAGACAAATAAATTTGATGTGCTAAAAGATCTAGTAAATGAAGTTACCTGTAATTAGACATTTTCAGAAAAATAATGATGCTGAAGCTTTAGAAAAAGCAGTGTCTGTTTTAGAGTCTTTTACAGAATACCGTTCTGTTACAGATCAAGAGATGGATGTAATTGGCGAGCTAATCACCAATATGTGCGGTGCTATCGAAGTGCACAAAATGATTGATGATGGTATGCCAGAGCGTGATGCTGCTAATAACTTTGTGAAAAAAGTTTTAGGATCTATAGATAAATAGAGGATTCTCTATTAAAAATTAAGAGCCAACCTGATTATTCGGGTTGGCTTTTTTTATTTATGAAAATTTTGGCAGGACTAAAAAATAGCTTCTTTTATTTTTACATTAACTGAAAAACTAAAACTATGGCCCAAGTAATATTAGGCGGAAATACTGTAAATACTTATGGAGAGCTTCCAGAGATTGGAGAAAAGGCTCCACATTTCGAATTATTAAAATCAGACCTTTCTGTAGGAAGGTTAAAAGATTTTGAGGGAAAGAGACTTATCTTAAATATCTTTCCTAGCATAGACACTAATACGTGTGCAACTTCTGTACGAACATTTAATGAGCGTGCTAAAAAATTAAAAAACACAGAGGTGCTTTGTATCTCTAGAGACCTACCTTTTGCATTAAAGCGTTTTATTGATGATGAAGGTATAACAAACGTTACCAATCTTTCAGATTTTAGAGAACGTACAATGGGGAAAGATTATGGTCTAGAAATGATGGATGGTCCTTTTGAGGGATTACTCTCAAGAGCTGTGATTGTATTAGATGAAAAAGGTGTAATCCTACATTCAGAACGTGTGCAAGACATTTCTAATGAGCCAGATTATGATGCCGCATTAAATGCATTGGCATAATGAAAACTTTTATAGTCAAACGTATTAGAGGTTTTGGCTATGCCTTTAAAGGCGCTGTAATTTTATTAAAGACAGAAGCCAGCATACAAGTACAATTTTGCATAGCAATTTTAGTAACTGTGGCTGGTTTTTACTTCAATATATCCAGTACAGAATGGTTGGTGCAACTGTTAGCTATAGGATTAGTAATGAGTGTAGAAGGTCTAAACACTGCTGTGGAAGATATTGCAGACTTTATACATCCAGATTACCATAATAAAATAGGCCGCATTAAAGATGTTGCAGCTGGAGCAGTGTTTATATCTGCTGTAATTGCTGTGATTATTGCAGGAATCATATATATTCCTAAAATCACATAAAATTTTTAGTCTTCTCGTCCGTTAGAGTTTTGTATTTTTGCGCGAGACCAATACTACTTAATGGCCAGAAAGAAAACCAAAAAAAGACCTTCCAAGAGCAAGGCTCCTAAAAAACAAGTAAAACTTCCTAGTTTAAAGCTATCCAGAAAACAAAAGGTAGTTTTAGGTAGTTTCCTTATGCTTTTTGGTTTTGCATTATTAATTGCATTTTCATCCTTCCTAATCAATTGGCAAATAGACCAAAGTGAGCTTTCTCAATTAAGTGATAGGAATGTACAGACAAGAAACTGGTTAAGTTCTTTTGGCGCAGGAATTAGTAATTTCTTTATATATAAAGGCTTTGGCGTTGCATCGTTTTCATTGGCAATTCTTACATTTCTTACAGGATTTTATCTTTTTTTAAACTTAAACTCCCAACGTTTAAAAGCCTACTGGTTTTGGGGTGTGTTGTTAATGGTTTGGCTATCTGTGTTCTTTGGATTTTTTGCAGAGAAAAATGCTATGCTAGGTGGTACTGTTGGGTTTGAGACAAATGACTATCTGCAAGATTACTTAGGGTTAATAGGAACCATTTTATTAATGCTTTTCTTGGCAATAGTTTATTTGGTTTTTAGACTTAAAATAACACCTGAACGTATTTCTGTTTACTTTAAGAAAGCCTCTTCAGACATTAAGGAGGAGTTTGCTTCAGATGAAGAAGCACCTATTAATACAATGGCTAACGAGAAGGCTTCAGTTAAACAAGATATAGTTCCAGATTCTCCAGAAAATACTACTACAGAAGAAGTTGTAATTGAACAGCAACTAGAGCCAATTGTTGATGAGCCTAAGATTACTTCAACAACTATTGAAGCTTCAAATGAGGATGATATCTCTATGGAAGTAGAAACAACAGAAGAGGAAGAGGTTTCAGAAACTAAAGCAAATAAATTGGTTGAAGATTTTGGAGAGTTTGATCCTAAACTTGAACTTAGTAATTATAAGTTTCCTACAATCGAGCTTTTAAAAGACTACAGTAATAGTGGTGGTATTACCATAAACCAAGAAGAATTAGAGGAAAACAAAAATAAAATTGTTGAAACTCTTAAAAATTATAAGATAGGTATAGATCATATTAAAGCAACGGTAGGTCCTACCGTTACTCTATATGAAATAATACCAGAAGCAGGTATCAGAATATCTAAGATAAAGAACCTAGAGGATGATATTGCATTGTCTTTAGCGGCTTTGGGAATACGTATTATTGCGCCAATTCCTGGAAAAGGAACTGTTGGTATAGAGGTTCCAAATAAAAATCCACGTATAGTTTCTATGCGTAGTACTATTGCATCTCCTAAGTTTCAAAATGCAGAAATGGAACTGCCAATTGCTTTTGGTAAAACCATTAGCAATGAAACCTTGGTTGTAGATCTTGCAAAAATGCCTCACCTACTAATGGCAGGTGCAACAGGGCAAGGAAAATCTGTAGGTTTAAATGCAATTCTTACCTCTTTATTATACAAAAAACATCCTGCTGAGGTAAAATTTGTTTTAGTAGACCCTAAGAAAGTGGAGCTTACGTTGTTTAACAAAATTGAACGACATTACTTAGCAAAATTACCAGATAGTGAAGATGCTATAATTACAGATAACTCCAAGGTAATAAACACGCTAAACTCTCTTTGTATAGAGATGGATGAGCGTTATGAATTACTTAAAGATGCTTATGTAAGAAACATCAAAGAATATAACGCCAAGTTTAAAGCACGAAAGCTAAATCCTGAAAACGGACACAAATTCTTCCCATATATTGTCTTGGTAGTCGATGAATTTGCAGACCTTATAATGACTGCAGGTAAAGAAGTAGAGACGCCTATAGCAAGATTAGCGCAATTAGCGCGTGCCATAGGTATACATTTAATTATAGCCACACAAAGACCATCTGTAAACGTTATTACAGGTATGATAAAGGCAAACTTTCCAGCACGTATTGCATTTAGGGTGATGAGTAAGATAGATTCTCGCACCATATTAGATAATGGTGGTGCAGACCAACTTATTGGGCGTGGAGATATGCTGTACACACAAGGAAATGAGCTTATAAGAATACAATGTGCTTTTGTTGATACGCCAGAAGTAGATAAGATTTGTGAATACATTGGTAGCCAAAAAGCATATCCAGACGCACACAAGCTTCCTGAGTATATTAGTGAGGATAGTGGCACAAGTCTTGATATAGATATAAGTGAACGCGACTCGCTGTTTAATCAAGCCGCTGAGGTATTGGTAACAGCGCAACAAGGGTCTGCGTCTCTGTTGCAACGAAAGTTAAAAATAGGTTACAATAGAGCAGGTCGTATAATAGATCAATTGGAAGCTGCAGATATTGTAGGTCCTTTTGAGGGAAGCAAAGCTAGACAGGTTTTAATTTCAGACTTGCAGTCATTAGAGAGACATTTAAACGATGAAGAATCATAACATAACTATGAAAACACTAACAGTAATTAGCGCATTATTTATTTCAATGTTCACATTGAGCGCACAAGACAGTCAAAAAGCTAAAACACTATTAAATGAGGTTTCTGCTAAAGTGCAGTCCTATGATAATATTGTCCTAGATTTTAAATATTCCTTAGAAAATACGGCAGAAAATATAAGACAAGATACGCGTGGTGATGCTAGTCTTTTAGGAGATAAGTATGTTCTTAACTTAATGGGAACAACGCAAATGTTTGACGGTAAGAAAATTTATACCATTATTCCAGAAGACGAAGAGATTAATATTTCAACTTATGTTGAAGAAGATGACAACGCTATCACACCTTCTAAAATGATGACGTTTTATAAAGAAGGTTACACTTACAAATGGGATATCACACAAAACGTAAAAGGGAGACAAATACAATATATTAAGTTAACACCTATTGATAGTGATGCAGATGTAAAATCTATCCTTTTAGGTATAGACAAGCAAACAAAAAATATTTACAATCTTATACAAACACAAGATAACGGGACTAAGATTACAATTACTGTAAACAGTTTTAAAGTTAACCAGCCGTTATCACAGACTTTATTTACTTTTGATGAGTCTAAATACTCAAATTATTATATCAATAGGCTAGACTAGGTTGAAGATACTTGATCGGTACATACTTTCCAGCTACATAAAGACCTTTGTGGTCGTTTTTGTCATTTTGATGTTCATTATGATATTACAAAGTGTGTGGCTTTATATTTCTGAACTTGCTGGTCGAGAATTAGATGGTTTTATCATACTTAAGCTTTTAAGTTTTGTCGCGCCTAAATTAATACCATTGGTCTTACCACTAACCATTTTGGTGACGAGTATAATGACCTTTGGTAATTTTGCAGAAAATTATGAATTTGCTGCAATGAAATCTTCTGGAATTTCTCTTCAGAGAGCTATGCGTGGTCTAATTATATTTATTGCAGCACTAAGTATTACTGCATTTTTCTTTGCTAATAACGTTATACCCAGAGCAGAGTTTGAATTTGTTAACCTAAGAAAGAATATTGCAAAGCTTAAACCTGCAGCTGCAATTTCTGAAGGTATGTTTAATGAAATAGGCGATATAAATATAAAGGTTGGTGAAAAATCTGGAGATAGAGGACAATACTTAACCGATGTCATCATACATAAGAAAAACGAAAAACGCGCTGGAAATTATACTGTTATTAAAGCCAATAAAGGTGAGTTAATTAGTAGTGAAGGTTCAGATGTGTTAAGCTTGGTCTTAAGAGATGGCAATTATTATGATGAAATACAATCTAACGATCCTAAAGAAATTCAGAAAAAACCTTTTGCTAAGAGTTACTTTAAGGAGTATGCCATAAATGTAGATTTATCAACGTTAAATAATGTTGATATGGAAGACAGAAATTACACTGGTGGTAGTAACATGCTTAAAATATCTGAGCTGCAATATACCTTAGACTCTGTATCTGTTAATTATAATAAAAACTTAGAGGTCTTAAGACAAGATGTAACAAGTAGAGCAGGCGTGAATACCTTTTTAGAGTTAGAAAAAGATACCACAGAAGTTAGAGCTTTAGTAGGCAATACAATTTTAGATGAATACGATTTAGAAGGTAAGCTAAGAGTAGTTACTTTGGCATTTAATAATATGACCAACGTAGGAAATTTAATTGATACAAGAGAAAACAGCTTAAAGCAGATAAACATAAAACTTAACAAATATGAGATTGCCTTACATGAAAAATATGTGTTGGCATTTGCTTGTTTTATACTCTTTTTTGTAGGCGCACCTTTAGGCGCAATTATTAGAAAAGGTGGTATGGGATTACCTATGGTTATTGCTATATTATTATTTTTAACATATCACTTTATAGGTATTTTTGCCAAGAATAGTGCAGAAGATGGTAGTATTAGTCCATTTATTGCTACTTGGTTATCTACCATAATAATGCTTCCGTTGGGAGTTTACTTCACATACAGAGCTACTACCGACCAAGGCTTATTTAGTATCGGTACATTTTTTCATCCAGTTGTGGCATTCTTCAAGAAAAACTTCTCTAAGAAACAAGTTCAAGACTAGTATTCTTATCTTTGTGGCTTAATTTAAACGAAGTCATGAGCGAGACAGATACACTTTCACAAACCATTACCCTTAATACTATTGAAGAAGCTATTGCAGATGTAAAAGCGGGCAAAGTTATTATTGTGGTAGATGATCAAGATCGTGAGAATGAAGGCGATTTTCTAGCAGCTGCCGAAGCGGTAACTCCAGAAATGATAAACTTCATGGCAACGCACGGAAGAGGTTTAATTTGCGCACCACTATCTGAGGAACGCTGTAGTGAACTTAACCTTAATATGATGGTTGGGAACAATACAGATCCTATGGAAACAGCTTTTACTATTTCTGTAGATTTAAAAGGACAAGGTGTAACTACTGGAATTTCTGCATCAGATAGAGCTAAAACAGTTCAGGCTTTAATTAAAAGTGAAACTAAACCTTATGACCTTAGCAGACCAGGCCATATTTTTCCATTAAAAGCAAAAGAAGGCGGTGTTTTAAGACGTACCGGTCACACAGAAGCAGCTATAGATTTTGCGAGGCTTGCAGGATTTCAACCAGCAGGTGTGATTGTTGAAATAATGAATGAAGACGGCACTATGGCTAGGTTACCACAACTTGTTGAGGTAGCTAAACGTTTCGATTTAAAACTAGTGTCTATTGAAGATCTTGTTGCATATAGAATGCTACACGATTCTTTAATTGAAAAGAAAGAAGATTTTGAGATAGAAACCCGTTTTGGGTCTTATAGATTAAGAGCGTATAAACAAACTACAAACGACCAGTTGCACTTAGCATTAACTAAGGGAACTTGGGAAGAAAATGAACCTGTATTAGTAAGAGTAAACTCTACATTAGTTAATAATGATATTTTAGGAACGCTTACAAATAATGCAGACAAGAAGTTAGATGATATGTTTAAGGCTGTTAACAAAGCTGGAAAAGGAGCTATTGTCTTTATAAATCAAGAATCTCAAGCGCTTAATTTACTTAATAGATTATCTGAGTTAAAAGCGCGCCAAAAAGAAGGAGAAGTTAAGGCGCCACCAATACAGATGGATCAGCGTGATTTTGGTATTGGAGCGCAAATTCTTCACGATCTTGGTATTCATAAAATAAACTTACTATCTAACAGCACTCAACAAAAACGTGTTGGTATGATAGGCTATGGTCTAGAAATTTTAGATTATGTAACGTACTAAAAGTCGTTATAATACAGATAAAATTGCTTGCTTTAGTTGTTGTGCTCGGTGTTTCATTTCATCTTCGGTCCAGCCGACTTTAATTAAAGATGAAATTGTTCTACTCATCCAGGCATCACTTGCAGAAAAGTCTGTGGTTTTAAAATCTTGTAAATTGGCTCTTACATCAGATGGTAATCTTCCTAAAGATTTTTGTTCTGTTAAGTGTTCCCATTTTTTATAATAATGCCAATTGTTATCAAACCAATAAAAACAGGCATCTACGCCAGCATTAGAGATTGCTTTATGGGCTTTTCTGGTAGTGTCTTCGTCTGGTAAGAAAAAGTTTAAAAAAGCGTGACTTTCTTCACCATCTTGAGGTACGCGCCTAAATGTTACTTCTGGAATACTACGTAGTTCTTCTCTCAAGATTGTATAATACTGTTTTTGTTTTTTAAGTACATCTTCAAATTTTTCTAATTGGCCTAAGCCTACTGCAGCATGAAGTTCTGAAATACGGTAATTGTATCCTAAAAACGGATGCGTTTCTGCTCCGCGATCATTCCCTACGTGGTCGTGACCGTGATCTTGATACTTGTCTGCATTTTCAGCATAGCTTCTAGAGTTAGTTACCACAGCGCCACCTTCACCACAAGTAATAGTTTTTACAAAGTCGAAAGAAAAACAGCCTAAGTCTCCTATTGTTCCTAATTGTTTGCCATTGTATGTGCCGCCAATTGCTTGGCAAGCATCTTCGAGTAAGATGAGGTTGTTCTCCTCGCAAATTGTTTTAAGTGGATTTAAGTCTGCCATAGAGCCACACATATGTACAGGCATTATGACACGCGTATTTTGGGTAATTTTTTGTTTTACAGCTTCTGGATTTAAACAAAGCGTATCGTCTATGTCACAAAGAACAGGCACAGCACCTAAAGCAATTATAGATTCAAAAGTGGCAACAAAAGTAAACGTAGGTATGATAACTTCATCTCCTGCACCAATACCAGCGCTAGCCAAGGCAACTGTTAATGCAGACGTACCGCTAGAGGTCATCTGGCAAAATTCTGCACCCATAAGCTTTGCAAACTTTTGCTCAAATTCTTGGGCTTTATAATGGCCGTTACGCATACCATCAAAACCATAGCGCATAAGAATACCACTGTCTAATACATCTTGAACATGTTTGCGTTCTTCTTCTCCAAAAACTTCAAATCCTGGCATAAGTATATTTCATTTTAAGGTAAACTTATTCACGCCTTGTTTACCTTGTAGTTTAGTGTTTATTTTTTTATTTCGATAATTGTTTCTTCCATCGGGCGACGCACTTTCTTAAAGCTCGCAAACATATCATCTTTTGCACGATACCCAATTGGCATCACTAAAACAGACTTTAAGTTCTGTTTGTCTAATCCTAAAATCTTATCATACTCTTCAGGCTTAAAACCTTCCATAGGGCAAGCATCAATCTCTTCTAAAGCACAAATGGTTAACAGATTGCCCATAGCAAGATAGGCTTGGTTTGTAGACCAAGTTTGAATGTCTTCGGTTGTTTTTGCCTCAAAATCTTCAATTAAAAACTTCTGAAAAGGTTTTATGATTTCATCTGGCGTGTTTCTAATATCCTTAACACGTTCAAAATACGTTTTAATATATTCAGCACTTAGCTTTTTCTCTATACAGAAAATAAGTAGGTGAGAGGCATCTGCAACTTGCCTCTGGTTCCAAGATTGAGCCACCAAAGATTCTTGTATATCTTTATTGCTCACTACAATGAGTTTTATTGGCTGTAAGCCATAAGACGTTGCGGTAAGGTTAAAGCTTTCCTTTATGATATCTAACTTTTGTTCTGAAATCTTTTGTTCTGAATCAAACTTTTTTGTGGCATAGCGCCATTGCAATTGTTTGGTAGATAAAGATGTGTTCATAACCTGTCTTTTTGTAAAGGTAAGGTATGAAAAAGAGAAGTTCTAAGAATTTTAAAGCAGTTATAGTTTTTTTAAAATATGTCTTGCACGTGCTTTAAATGCAGCAGAGCCTTCATTAAAATTAGCTTCTAAATTTACTTTAAGTTCTGGATGAATCCAGCTAAAGGTTGAGCCCAATTTGTACAACGTGGTCATAGAATATGCTTTTGGAGCTACTTTCTGCTTTGTAATTAGCCAATCAAAACATTGCTCAGAAATAGCTTCAAGTTGTGAGTTGGTTAATGGTTGGGTAAGCTCCTTTTTGTAATGTTTTAATACAAATGTTTCAAAAATTTTGGCAAACGGTCTTATAGCTTGGTCTGCAGTTTCTTCTTTAGCTAAAGATATAAGTTGATTTAAATAGGGTAGCAGTGTAGTACAAGATATTCTAGACACAAACTCTAAGGCCCAAGCTGCCTTAAAATAGTCATTTACAGTCTTTGCTTTTAAAATGGCTAAATACAGGTTAATGTCTTTAGGGTGATTAATTAAGTATGTGGCAATTTGTTCGCGATTGTCTTTACTATGGTTAATGTTGGCAAGAGTAATCACGTTATAGTATTAAGTTAGATGCAATTGAAGGCTATTAATTTGATGCTGTCTTGTTGTATTTTTTATGAGGAATGTTTTTTTCCTCTAGTATAGCATAAAATTTACGCGGAGAGATTTTTAGGTCTTTTGTGATAGCGCTCACTTTTTTCCTGTCTCTTATACACATCTGACGCTGCCGACGA
>OJCY01000521.1_pt1 | contig 9771 bp, 11 predicted proteins | sample 1592321 | NCBI WGS metagenome assembly OJCY01 (sample SAMN05416784, study PRJEB24817) | seawater metagenome | isolation source: Sea water | place: Canada:Atlantic | collected 2013-07
TTTCGTACCGGATAGTGATGGAGCGCACGTAGGAGAGATGCTGCCGCCTGATTTAAAGAAGTGGTTCTTTGACAAAAAGATTGGTGGGTGTCTCAATCACTATGCACGAAGCCATATGCCTACGGACATTTTCCGGTATTTGTTTGCCAGCAGTTTTGCGGAACTGAGTAAAGGGCTGTCGCCAACCTCAAGGGATTATCCGGACGATTTGATTCCTAAGCACAAGAACTGGAAGTCCGGGCACTTTTCGGATCGGTTCAAGGTGCAGGCAAGAGACCGCATCCCCAGCACGGTGACAAGCCATATCGCCAAGGATGGGCACTACTTCATTCACTACGACCCAGTACAGTGTCGAAGCCTTACGGTTCGGGAGGCTGCCCGCATTCAGACGTTCCCGGACAACTACTATTTTGAAGGCAATAAAACCCAGCAGTATGTTCAGGTGGGTAACGCTGTTCCGCCATTGCTGGCTAATAAGATCGCTGACGTTGTCTACGACATCCTGAAATAGCAATAGGCTCTCTGGCTTGCCGGCCCACGTCTCCTCGAGTTTTCTATCGAGCTATTACGCTCCGTAGGACTTCTACGTCGTCGCTGTATCTGCTCAGTTCCCTTGATGTTCTCTCCTAGTGCATTGACTTGTCGTCAGTCACGCTAAAATCCTAATATATTGTTGACTCTCAACTGAGATATTGCGTACATTTCTAATATGTACGTTTTCAGGGTGGTTTTATGGGAGAAACATCGAGAGAAAAGTTTGTAAGATTGGCAGAATCAAGGGTGAACAATCTTGTTAAGACAATGAGATTGTTGGGTAATCTTTCGAATAAAAGTAACTACTCCTACACTGAAAGAGATGTGGAGAAAATGTTCAGAACGCTGGAGCGTGAATTGAAGGATGCCAAAGCGAGGTTCGCCGCAGGAGGGGCTTCAAAGAAGTCTGATTTCAAGCTCGACTAAGAGCATTACCGATGGGAGGCAAAAATGGCCTGGCAGTTTATCCCGCAGCTAGACTGTTACGTGGAGAGTGGCGTCACTCAGCGCGATCAGTTCCGAAATGATGAGGTCGAGCTTTCTGACACCATAGTAAGGGAATCCATTCAGAACTCTCTGGATGCTACTCTTCCCGGAGAAGTCACGCATGTTCGCTTCAGTTATATAGATGGAAGCCGGTTGGAGTCCTCTTTCGTAGAAGAACTTTTCTCAGGACAGCTTGAACACGCTGAAGCTGCAGGCCGTGATGTTCAGGCAGTTGATTTCAGCGTGCCATCAGCCTTGGTGATTGAAGATTTTGGTACCAAGGGGCTTACCGGAGGAACTGATGTCAAGGATAACGACAATTTCAGTGACTTCTGGCGACGCCACGGGAAGTCACATAAAACCGGGACAAGCCGGGGCCGATGGGGGTTGGGGAAGCTGGTTTATTCAAGCTCCTCAATGTTGGGGGTATTTTTTGGGTTAACCGTCAGGAATGGTGAGTCTTAGCGCTATCTGATGGGGCAGACAGTTCTTGATCTTCACACCTACGAAGGCAAAGAGTATCCCGCTCACGCCTATTTCTGCGATATGGAAGGAGAGGGCGAGATATTTCAGAAGACCCCTGTCCCACTTAGAACAACGCAATTTGTCGACAGCTTCACTAATCAGTTTGGAATTTCTCGTCAGCGTGAACCCGGACTGTCGATTGTCATTCCTTTTCCTTTCGAGGGTCTTCGGCCGGATAAAATGATTGGGGTGGCGATAGAGAATTACTTCTATCCGATACTGACAGGCCAGCTAGTCCTCGAGTTTGGGGAGGTGGAGCTTACAGCGCACAACATTCGCGAGCTGGCACATGAACACGCCGAGGGGAAAAAGCTGAAAGATATCGATGCCCTGTTTGATTTCATTGAAGAGGTAAATGCCTGCATTGGTTCTGACCGGTTCGTGTCTTTGAGAGAATCATGGGCTGAGGATACCCGCCTCGATGAAGATGATTTTGACGAAACTGAGCTGGAAGCGATCAGGGCTCGCTTCGCGCAAGGTGACCTGGTGGGGGTCAGGCTCCCTTTAACCATTAGAAAGAAACCTGAGAAGCAAAAGCTTCATACCCAGTTCTTTGTGTTCCTCAAGCGTCCAGGAGACCTTGAAAAGGGTGTCGATCTGTATGTTCGTGGTGGCCTGACGTTACCTGCTGAGTCAAAATTTGGAGACCGAAAAGCATTCGGAGCGATGATTGCCGATGATGAGACTATATCTGCGTTTCTGGGGGATGCAGAAAATCCCGCTCACACTAAATGGATATTCAATGCGGAAAAGCTTCGAACAAATTATGTTGCTCCGGAAAAGCAGCTTAAGGTCATTAAAAATGCGGTAATCAACTTTTATGACATGTTGATACAGGCTGAGGAGGAAGAGGACGAAAAAGCGTTAGCCAAATTCTTTTTTACAGAGGGAGCGACTACCCCAAAGAAAAAAGATCGGAAGCCGGATGTGAATCCGCCTGAGCCTCCAGAAAATATCCCTGCACCAGTACCTAAAGTTGCCAGGATCGAGACGACTGCAGATGGTTTTGCAATTCGTCCTGCCGGAGGTGCTGCACATGCTGATTACCCCATGACGTTTATAGTGACTGCGGCTTATGACACAGTTGCTGGCAATCCCTTCAAGAAATATAACAAGCTTGATTTTGATTTTGCTAAACGAAATAACGTAAAAATCGAGGACAAATCGGATTGTGTACAGGTATTAGAGGCAAGAGATAATAGGTTTGAAGTTGAAGTGACCGGCCCGGAGTTTGACGTTGAGATCACTGGCTTTGATCCTCACAGGGATCTGAAGGTGAAGCTGAACGCCGTGGTAGTGGAGGAAGAATAAATGCAGATAACCAGGCACATAAACCACACTGGTCGGCGGCAGATCAAGAGATCAGAAGTTCAGATCGAGCTCTTGGAGGACAGGGAGGTGCCGGAATTCAGGGTTAACCTGAAGCTGGACAACTCAAACCTTTCACCTGAAGCTGATGTGTATGTGGAAGCATACCATCGCAACACTTCACAGAGGTTTGAGTTTGGCACTGTAGCTGCGCCAATTCCTCCAGATGAAATGAAGCTAGACCAGATCGATCTCTCCGGTCCGACGCTATTCCGGGTCAAGGTGGTGGATAATTCGGAGCACATCGGAAGGCTAATAGCATCTGCGGAAGGCATATCCCCAAGAGCTGAGGAGGATGAGAAGAACGAATCTCTGATGATTTTCAGAAGTGCTCCAGATATGGGCAATCTGACCTGGAAAATGGCTTTTGAGGATGAAAAGCCAGTACTCTGTATCAACAGCAGGATTCCCGAGGCCAAGAGCCAACTCCTAGGAAATCCTTTCTTTCAGGCTCTGATTCTGCCTGCAGCTTTTCGTGAAGTATTGCTCTTCGTTTGCATAAATGACGAGCTAGATGAAGAAGAGGGTTGGCAGGCCGATTGGCTGCGATTTGCGAACAAAATCGCTCCCGAGGAGCAACCTGATGATGAAGATCCTCACATTATTGTTGGCTGGATCAATGAGGTAGTGGCTGAATTTAGCAATCGACATCATCTTTGCGACCACCTGATCTCGCGAATGGAGGAGCAGTCCCATGGTTGAAGTGCGACGCCTGAACGAAAGGGGTATTGAGGCCTTTGAAAACTATATCAGTGGTTTGTCAAATGATGGCGGTTTGACTCTTCCTTTAGGGATTCTTACTGATGATCGAACTTCAGAGCCTTTGGACATCGAATTGACGGTGAATCACCTGGCAGAGTTTGCAACCCGGTACGACATGGGAGTCTATCTTGTAGACCTGTTGAAACAAGTGCGCTCTCAGCAACTACTTGGAGATAGTGGTTTCTGGACTTGGCTTGCTCTTTGCTGGTTTGATCAGCTCTGTCCATTAGATTCAAAGGGCAAGAGAAAACCGAAAAAGCCTTACAATTACGTGCTTAGTCCAAACTGGAATCATCGCCCCAGGCATGCTCTATACACGACGTGGATGCTCGTGGCCAATCATAGAGAGAGCGCACGTTTCATGCTTAGCAAGAAACCGAGTGCCCGTGGAGAGTTGATAGAGCAACTCGCTGCCAGACAATATTTTATGTCTTGCCGCGGGGTTATCGAGGCTGCACACAGAATTTATTTCGATTCTAGCAGAGGAACATTCAAGGTGGGGTCTACTTCGCAAACGCGAGGGGGAAATATACGAAGATTTGTTTCCTATCTTCAGCAGCTTGACTTAACCTACGACTTGGGAACAATTACTGCAGATTCGCTAATGTCCATTTTACCATATGAATATAATAGGTTCTTGGATGCAGATTCTATTAGAGAAGGCGCTTTTAGTTAGTGCTTCAATTGGCAGATAAAGTGAAGTAAGGAATGGTTGTGGTTAGGATGAAGACCGTCCACTTAAAATCGGCAACCATTCCTTTCCGGCTGCAAAGCTTTCCTATTAGGTTTGAGGCTGTTTGTATACCTTAGGGCTTTGATTGTTCAATTAAATTTCCAACAAACTCTCCTCGTGAGACCCTGGCTTTCCTAGCATTGACTGCTTCTTTTGCGTATTCAAAGTATCGAACTTGGTCACTAGGGATTGACTCAATTTCTATATTTGAAAAATATTTCTTACTGTTTTCTTCAACAAGGTCAAGGTGTCTCTTGAGTGTGTTCTTGTCTATTTTATCTTTATTGTGCTTGGAAAGTTCTATGATAAGGGTGAAAGTATTTGATTTTGAAAACCAGTAACTTTCTTTTTCAATTTTGAGCTCCTTGTACGAGGCTATTGACTTCACCAATGCCGTTGTTACTTGGTCCTTTAGCTCAAATTCATTATTATATTTTTCAATATAGTTGATGACTTTATCGTTTCTTGTGAAATATTCTGATTCTAAGAGAGTTGCGACAAGGGTCATTGCGAACTGAAGATTATTCATTCTTCTTACGTCTGTTTCTGAAAATACTTCATGTTCATTGAAGAAGTTGAATATCAGCTCTCTGTCACTCGCTGGGATAAGAGCCTCTGTTTCCTCCGGCGTTGGATTGTATTCGTTATCAACTAGCTGTTTGCAATAAATTATAAATTCACTATCACCATACTGTGCATTAATTTTTTCAATTGCATTCAAGGAATACTCAGTGTTGTTGATTCTCTTGAATATGTCTTTTATGACCTCTGGTGAAGTGTCCTTTAAGTCCCTCACAGATACAAAATAATTCAGGAAGTATTTTTTCTCCTCAGTGCTAAGGCTAGAAAAGCTTCTAATTCTGTTCTGGTTGCTAAAGTCACCTTGGCCTCTAATATAATCAACTATTGTTGAAAGCCTTTGCTGTCCATCAACAACGACCTCTGATGATTTTATGCTACTTACGTCCATCTCAGAGCTTGCGATATATACCTCTGGAAAGGGGTAGTTTTTAAGTATGGTTTCAATGAAATGGTATTTGTGTTGCTTTTTCCATACTAGCTTTCTTTGAAAAGCTGGATTTATTACGAGCGATCCAGAGTCTATCTTGTTGTATAGCTCTATGATCTTAACGTTTGTCGATGGTACGCTCTCGAGTATGCTCATTCTGAATGCGCCAATAGGTTTAATGAAAGTGTATGTATGTTTCTTTGATGATATTTTTCAAAATAAAACCAGGATTTATAGATCCCAATGTTAACTTCTCGCTTGTACTTTTGTGATAGAAGGCTTTGCGTGTCTTCGATGTTTTGAGAAATTTTATAGTCTTTTGGTAAAGTATTCGGTTGAATCCAGCCTTTTAGAATATATTTGGCTATCTGATTTCGAGCGCCGGAGCTTATTACTGAATCTAAATAGCAATCCGTGTGCTGGTAGAGCTTAATCAATTGGTCGTCAAATAGTCGACCAGAAACTATCGCTACGTCTAGATCAGATTTTTTATTGTTATCATTAATAGAAAATTCGTAGTCAAATTTTTTGAAGAGATAGAGCCTGAGGTCCGCCTTTTCTGGCTTTATGCTGAAACCCAATTTACCCGATCCGACTAACACAATGTCTCTAATATGGACGCCCAAGCTGTCTGCTATGGATTTTTTAAAATGAAACTCATCGTCAGTAGTGTAAAGTTCATTAAAGAAGTAGCTCGACCCGTCGATCAAGTGTCGCTGAACAATTTCATCTGATGATTTTGACTTGCATTCCTCTTTGAATCTATCTAGGAATTTTGAGTTTTCGTCACTAATCATAAGCGTTTAATTTGTAAGTTTGGGTTCTGCGCTGTTCTAGTCGGCGCTTTAACGCGCCTGATAATTTGCTGTCATGGTAGACGAATAATTGATTGAGTGCATTAAAGACCATAAGCGGCCGACATATGTAATGGCGAGGATTTGAAGAGTGCTCTGGGGCAACTCCCGGGTAGCAGAGGGGGTGGATAAGCTCGTGGCTTCCAGAAACAACAAAGCCCGCACAAGGCGGGCTAAGTCATTGAATTCGTGGTGCCCGGAGGCGGAATCGAACCACCGACACGGGGATTTTCAATCCCCTGCTCTACCGACTGAGCTATCCGGGCGTGTTGCGGTGCTGCTGCAACGGGGCGCTATTAAACCGGTTTAGGTTGCCTGAGTCAAGGCCGTTCCGGGAAAATTTTGATAGGCGCTTCCACAAGTTGGGTGCGCCTACTTCTCTGGCGGTACATAGCCCTCAGCCTTGTCGAACGGCTCGTTGTTGAAGAAGCGTTCCATCTGCGCCTGCAGGTACTTGCGGGTGTTGGGATCCATCAGGCTCAGGTGTTTTTCGTTGATGAGCATGGTTTGCTGGGCCTGCCACTCTTCCCAGGCTTTCTTGCTGACGTTTTCGTAGATGTCTTCGCCTTTCTTGCCGGGCATGGGGGGGAAGTCCAGCCCTTCGAGTTCTTCCTGGTATTTGCGACAGAATACGGTGCGGCTCATGTCTGCTCCTGTTTGGAGGTGGTGTTGCTGAATCTGCTGGGATGATAACAGATCAAAGCAAGAGGGTTTGTTCCGGCGCGGTCAGCAGTGTGCGAATGGGGGCCGGCAGGCCGAGGGTAAGGGCCTGGTCCCGGTGGACCCATTTGTAGCTGTCCCGATCATTGATGTGAGCGGGGCTTTGTACGGTGAGCCGTGCCGGCTGGATATGAAGGTGGTAATGGCTGAAGGTGTGCCGAAAGCCGCTGGTAAGTTCCGGTTCGCCACAGTGGAAGCCGAAGGCCTGTTCGCAGGCGTCTGACAGTTCTTCCGGGCCGTAGGCCGGGTCCAGTTCCGGAAGGCTCCAGAGGCCGCCCCAGATGCCGCTGGGAGGCCTGCGTTCCAGCAGGATGCGCCCTTGGTGATCTTCCAGTATCACCATCCAGGTGGTTTTTTCGGGCTTGGTTTTCTTCGGCTTTGAGCCGGGGTAGAGGCTGGTTTCGCTGCGGGCATAGGCGTCGCATCCGTCTTGTAGCGGGCAACTGTCGCACGCTGGACGGCTGCGGGTGCAGACCATGGCGCCCAGATCCATGATGGCCTGGGTGTAGTCGCGGATGCGTGCATCGGGCGTGTGTTCTTCAGCGCGCTCCCAAAGTTGGTTGAGCACGTCGGTTTTGCCCGGCCAGCCGGGGATGGCGTGGTAGCGGGCCAGCACCCGTTTTACATTGCCGTCCAATATGGCTGCCCGTTGCTGGAAGGCCTGGGCAAGGATGGCCGCGGCAGTGGAGCGGCCAATGCCGGGCAGGGCCTGGAGTTGTTCCAGGTTGCCGGGAAACTCGCCTCCGTGCTCGTTGGCCACCTGTTGCGCCGCTTTCTGGAGATTGCGGGCGCGGGCGTAGTACCCAAGGCCAGACCAATGGCTGAGAACGTCATCCACCGGTGCAGAAGCGAGCGCTTTCACGTCTGGAAAGCGCTGCATAAAGGCTTCGAAGTAGGGAATAACAGTGGTCACCTGGGTTTGCTGCAGCATGATTTCCGAAACCCACACGCGGTATGGGTTCCGGTCATGATGCCAGGGCAGGTCGTGCCTGCCGTTTTCGTCGTACCAGGCGAGAAGCTTTTGGGCAAAAACGTCGTTCATTGACCGAACAGGCCCTTGAGGGCGTCTTTCACCTTTTCGCCACTCTCTTCACCCAGCTTCTCTTTCAGTTTTTCGGAGACTTTGTCTTCCGCTTTGGATTTGGCTTCGTCCACTTTTTCGCGCGCCTTGGCTTTGGCAGCGTTGGCGGCAATGGTCTTCAGGGTGTCGCGGAAGCGTGAGCCGTCGAAGGAGCAGAGGCCGGCCGGGTCTTCCGCGAAGTCGCCGCGGCACTCAACCGGGATCACCACGTTTTCCACGTATTCGGTCACTCGGCAAGCTTCGTCCCGGTGGATCTCGCCCACGATCCGCAGGCCAACTTCGTAATCCAGGTCGGAAGCAGCCAGGTCCACCGTGCCGTCGCCTTCCAGTCTCATGCCGGCGAGGGCAGCCACAAGGTCCGTGTTGTTCAGGGTGTTGCCGTCAATCTTGAGGGTGCCCTTCATGTCGTTGAACGGCGTGCTGGTGCCCCAGTCTGATGTAGAGAGGCTTTCCTGGTTGGCCAGTGCAATGCCCTGGCACGCCATGCGCGTGAGGTTCATGCGGGTGAACTCACCCTCGGCCAGGTTGAAGTTGATGTCGCCTTTGGCGTTGCTACGCAGGGCGGAAATGCGATTGCCTGTGGTATTCACATCCACGGACAGGTTGGCGCCACCGGCAAGCATGTCCACTTCGGCAAGGTCGGTCAGCAGTGGCAACGTCTGTACGTTGTTGACCTTGGAACCGATGCTCCACTTCGGATTGTCGGTGCGGGCATCCAGGGTCACTTTGGCGCCGAAGGAGCCTTCGTATAGTTTGCCGCTGAAGTCCTGCACTTCCAGCACACCATTGCGTGCGGTGATCACCGATTTGATTTCCTTGATGGTGAGATTACTGACGATCAGTTCGCCCAGCCCGAGATTGATATCCAGCGCTAGCGAACGGAGTGTGTCCAGGGGCAGCAAGTCGCCTTCTTCCGCCGGGGCGCCACCACCTTGCGGGGCTTCCTCGGCGGCGGCATCGGTTTGTTCCTCACTGGCAGGCGGCAGATAGCGGTCGGCATTGATCGCGTCGCCCTGGAGGTTCAGGCCAATACCGCTGTTGGCCAGGGCGTAACTGGCATTGCCCTGGAAGGTGGTGTCGTCCAGGCTGATGGTCAGGTCGCTGAGTTCCACGGTGCCGGCGGGGCCACCGATGTTGGTGGAGAAAGCGACGGCCTTCATGACGTCAGGGTCTTCTGTTTCGATGGCGGGTTGGCCAAGGGCCGCCAGAAGCGCTTTGAGGGAAAATTCGTCAATGCTGAGACTGCCTTCGAGTTTCGGCTTGTCGCCAAAGCCGTTCACCGTCAGGTCTGTGTTGAGCGTCAGGTCGGCCAGGCTGGCGGTAAAGCCGTTAAGAGTGGCGGTTTCGTTTTCAAGGTTGGCTTCCAGGGAGCCAGCTATTTCCGCACGAACGGATTCGCCGCCAAAAGGCTCGCCGTTCATGTCGAAGATGGCTTCCAGGTCGGACACGCCAAATTCGTTTAACGCTTCATTGGCGGCCAGGCGGGCACTGATGTCGCCCTGAACTTCAAACTGCGGCTGGTTGGTGGCGAAGCGGAACGAGACGTCCAACGGGAAGCTTGAACCCAGGGTGATCTCGCTGGCGTTTACGGTGAAATCTTCCAGGGTAAATGCCTGGCCCGTGCCCTTGTCTTCGTAATGAACGCGGGCGTTGCTGATTTCCACGCCTGTCTCTTATACACATCTCCGAGCCCACGAGA
>OJCY01000524.1_pt1 | contig 9745 bp, 10 predicted proteins | sample 1592321 | NCBI WGS metagenome assembly OJCY01 (sample SAMN05416784, study PRJEB24817) | seawater metagenome | isolation source: Sea water | place: Canada:Atlantic | collected 2013-07
AGATGTGTATAAGAGACATCTTACGATTGATAGTTATCAAAATAAAAAAACGCCTAAGTTTAAAACTTAGGCGTTTTTATTTGCGACAATTTAAATATTAGTTAAGTGCAAAAACAACATTAACATCAATCTTAATTGCAATTTCTCCTTTAGCTAAAGTTTCTTGAGGTTCACTTCCAGCAAAGTCAGACTCCATAGCCATCATTCTTACTTTAGGAACTATAGGATTAGCTGTGCCCTGTTCAGAAATACTTATTGCCTTACCTATTGTTTGGTTTAATGTACTTGCATACTGCTCTGCTTTATCTTTTGCATTAAGCATTGCTTATTTACGAGCTTCTACCTGCAAGCTTTCTAAGTTCTTTGCGCCAAATTCAATTCCATCTATTCTATTAATACCAGACTGCAATAAGCCACTCATTGTTGCATCGTATTGCTCTAAGTCTTCAATCTTTATACTAATAGATTGGTTTGAAGAATACTTATATTCTTTGGTGTTGTAGTTGTAGCTTTTATCTAAACGTACAAAGTTGGTTTGTATGTTCTTATCTTCAATCTTAAGCTTTCTCAAAAATTTAATGACATTATCTACAGAAGCATCTGTTTTTGTTTTAACATCAACTGCAGATGTTCCTTCTTCTTCTACCCTAACCTTTACAATAACGTGATCTGGAACAACATTAATTACACCTTCTCCTTTTACAGAGATTGTAGGTTGTGGATTTTGTTGTGCTGTCATCATAGTTGTGGTAAAAATTAAGGCTAATAATACTGTTAGCTGTTTCATAGTTTTTGTTTTCTTTGGTTAATTACAATAAAGATACCAAAGTTAAAAACCTGAACCAATTTATAGCTTACAAGAGTCTCAACTAAACTGCACTTAAATACAACAATCTATATTTTACCTGTTCGATGAAGTAGGTAAAGCACAACTATAGGTAATGCTAGCAACACAACCATTAATAAGTTTTGGCTTAAAACCCATGGCGCAAATGCTAATGTCATGATGTAACCACCTACTGCGCCACCAAAGTGCGCATCATGACCAATATTTCCTACTTGTTTTTTCATTCCATAAATAGAATATAGTAAATACCCAATACCAAAAATATAAGCTGGAATAGGAATTGGAATAAAGAAGAAATAAAGGCTCATCTCTGGATATAACAATATAGATGCATAAATTACACCAGACACTGCACCACTTGCGCCAACAGCACTATAATGGTATTCATCCTTATGAAAATAGTAAGACAATAAGCTACCTAAAGCAAGACTTACGAGGTAAATGATTACAAAAGAAAAAGTCCCTAACCTATTAATTACAACATTGGCAAAAAAATATAACGTTATCATATTAAAAATAAGATGCGGCACGTTGGCGTGCAAAAACCCAGAAGTAATCATTCTTACCTTCTCGCCTCTCTTAATAGCACCAATATTAAATTTGTATGATTCGAAAAATTCAAAATCATTAAAGCCTTTATAAGACACTAATGCATTTGCTGCAATGATAATAATAGTAACTATGGCTATATCGCCCATAAATATGTAATTTAAGACTCAAAAATACATTATTTTTGCCGAAATCTTTAACATGCAAAGACTAGCCTTTATACTTATTTACCCATTACTTTTAGGGTTGTCCAAACTTCCGTTTTGGTTGTTTTATAGAGTTTCAGACTGTTGTTATTTTATTGTGTATTACATCATAAGATACAGACGAGGTGTTGTAGACTCAAATCTTAAACGTGTTTTTCCTGATAAGACAAATTCTGAAATAGCTAAAATTAGAAAAGGGTTCTATAAACATATGTGCGATATGTTTTTAGAGATGATTAAAACACTTTCAATCTCAGATAAAGAATTAAAAAAGCGTTTTGTATATACCAACCCTGAAGCCTTAAGAGAGTTAGAAAACTTAAATAAAGGAAGTATCATAATGTGTGCTCACTATGCGAGTTACGAATGGATACTTTCTGCAGCGTTTTACAACTTTAAGTACAAGACCTATGGAATATACAAGAAAATAAAGAATCCGTATTTTGATAAGCTAGTTAAGGAAATAAGAAGTAGGTATGACTCTACTATCATTACTACCTTAGAAACACCTAAAACAATGATGCGCAATAAGGCTAAAGGAGTTTTAGCAAGTTATGGGATGATTGCAGACCAAGCACCAAAAGGAGGCAAAACAGATTATTGGAGAGAATTTATGGGTATAAATACACCTGTATTTGTTGGGTCTGAGGTTTTGGCCAAACGCTTAGATTTATCTGTTTCATATTTACATATCGAAAAGGTAAAAAGAGGACATTATGAAGCTACCTTTAAAACAATTACTACAGAACCTTCAAGTGTTGAGAATTATAAAATAACAGACGCCTACTTTAATTTTCTAGAAGACCAAATTCGAGAAAAACCAGAGTATTACTTATGGACACATAAACGCTGGAAACACAAAAGACCTGTAAATAGCTAAACTTTATTTTATGCCATTTAACTGTACTACACTATTTAAACTCTTCTGCTTTTGTATAGCTGCATTAGTTTTTGGCTGTAAAAAACAAGACCTCAGCAAACTTGACACTTACACTTCAGAAGGCTTTATAACTGCAGTTATTGAAATTCCTGCAGGTACTACTAAAAAAGTTGAATACAATAAACAATTGCTTGAATTTAAGGTAGATCAAATTAACGGGAAAGACAGGCTTATTAAGTTTTTACCATACCTTGGTAATTATGGTTTCATACCTAGCACATTAAGTGACAAAACAAAAGGTGGTGATGGTGATCCACTAGATATTATAGTACTTTCAGACACTAAGCAAACAGGTACTGTTTTAAGTGTTATCCCAATTGCTGTATTAAGAATTGTAGATGAAGGCGAAGAAGATGATAAGATTATTGCAGTTCCTGAAAAAACTACAGATCGTATATTAGATGTTGAGACATATAAAGAATGGCAAGAACGTTATCCTGCAAGCATAACTATGCTCTTAACATGGTATAACAATTATGATACTTCTGGACAAAATGTTATATTAGGCATAGAAGATGAAACTGTGGCCAAGACAATAATCACAAAGTGGCAGTTGTAATTTTTATTGCAATAACCTTCTTAATTTAAACATCATGAAATTCTTAATTAGCTGTACTCTTTTTATTTGTATAAGCATTTCTTTATGTGCTCAAGATAACTTTAACACTGCAAAAGCAGATGCCTATTTAAACTTATTAGATAAACACAACAAGTTTATGGGTGCTGTTAATGTAGCAAAAAATGGCAATACTCTTTATAGTAATGCCATTGGTTATGCTTCTGTAAAAGATAGTGTTAAAAATAATTTAGACACTAAGTTTAGGATTGGCTCTATAAGTAAAACTTTTACCGCCACTATGATTTTTCAGCTAATTGAAGCAGGAAAATTATCACTAGACACTAAGCTCTCTTCTTATTTTCCTAAAATTGAAAATTCTGAAGACATCACAATAAAAGAACTTTTAAATCACAGAAGCGGAATTTACAATTTTACGACCAGTCCTGCTTTTCCATATCTAATGTATAATGAAACTTCTCACGAGGATTTATTAGAGTTAATTTACAATTTAGAACCTGCCTTTTCTCCCAACGAGAAATCTGAATATAGCAATACAAACTATGTTCTGTTAAGTTACATTATTGAAAAAATTGAAGACCAAGAGTATTCAAAAAGCTTACAATCCCGAATTGCTGAACCTTTGGGACTAAAAAACACTTTTTACGGCAAAGACATACAGACCTCAGAAAATGAAGCATCATCATTTCAATTTGTAACAGCTTGGAACAAGTTAGACGATTCTCACCTTAGTATTCCTAGTGGTGCTGGCGCAATTGTGTCAACTGTATCAGATTTAACTGTTTTTATAAACACGCTTCTAACTTCAGAAAAGCTTATTACCAACACCTCTTTAGATCAAATGAAAACAACTATAGATCATTTTGGTCACGGCTTATTTAAAGTACCATTTTATGAAGATTATGGTTATGGTCACGGCGGATCAATAGACGGATTTAAATCTGAGTTGTACTATTTCCCCGAATCTAAAGTTTCTGTTTCAATATTATCTAACGGTCTGGCTACTAATTTAAATGATGTTCTTGTAACGCTATTAAAGTTAGCTTATAACAAAGAGGTAGATCTTCCAGATTTTTCAGAATACGCTATACCGACTGAACAATTAATAAGGTATGTAGGCACTTTTAGCTCACCAAGTTTTCCGCTTAAAATTACAATCACTTCAGACGGTAATTCTCTTAAAGCTCAAGCAACAGGACAAGGAGCTTTCCCGTTAACAGCTGTGTCACAAACACAATTTGAATTTTCTGGAGCTGGCATTAAAATTATGTTTAATAATTTAGAAGAAAGTACGTATAAGGAATTTACCTTTACCCAAGCAGGACAACGTTTTACACTTACAAGAGAAGACTAATTACATTACTTACCTTTTATGGAACCAATTAGAATAAATAAATACTTTACAACAATAGGCTTTTGTTCACGCAGAAAAGCAGATAAGCTTATTGAAGCTGGTTACGTAACCGTAAACGGTAAACGCCCAGAAATGGGTCAAAAAATAGATCCCTCAAAAGATAAAGTACGTGTAAACGGTAAACTTGTAGGGCAAGAAGAAGAGAAGCCTGTATATTTGGTGTTTAATAAGCCAGTAGGAATTGTTTGTACTACAGACACACACGTAGAAAAAGATAATATTATAGATTATATAAATTATCCTAGCCGTATATTCCCTATTGGTCGTTTAGATAAGCCTAGTGAAGGCCTTATCTTTCTTACAAATGATGGTGAGATTGTAAACAAAATACTTAGAGCAAGAAACCATCACGAAAAAGAATATATAGTTACTGTTGATAGAGTAATATCTGAAGATTTTATTAACCGTATGAAATCTGGAATCCCAATTTTAGACACTGTCACACGTGAATGTGAGGTTGAAAAAATTACAGACTATATGTTTAGAATTGTCTTGACACAAGGTCTTAACAGACAAATTAGGCGTATGTGTGAATATTTAGGTTATGACGTATTAACGCTTAAGCGCATAAGGATTATGAATATCACTCTAGATATTCCTGTTGGAGAATATAGAGACTTTACAGATAAAGAATTTAAAGAACTTCAGGAATTGCTTGAAGACTCAGAAAAGACAGCTCCAGATCCTAAATAAAAATAGTTCACTACCTGAAAGCTTATTGGTTTTAAGTTATTTTTAAAGAATTTTTATTTTTAAGCACTTATCTTTAAAATAAAAATGGCAAAGAAAAACGACATACCAAGCGTAAAGAACGAAGAGCAGTATGAAGCCTTAAGAGATAAAGGTTATAGTAAAGAGAAATCTGCACGAATTGCCAATACACCAGATTCTGGTGAAAAGGGCGGAAAAGCAGACACTTATGAAGACAGGACTAAAGATGAACTTTACAAGCAGGCTAAAAAAGTAGGCATAGAAGGAAGGTCTAATATGTCTAAAGAAGAACTAATTAAAGCATTAAGGAACAACTAAAACGTATTGAATGTCTAAAATTAATCCATTTCACTTAGCCATACCTGTAAACAACCTTCAAAAAGCCCGCACATTTTACAGAGATGTTTTAGGATGCAAAGAAGGAAGAAGCTCAGATCATTGGGTAGATTTTAATTTTTTCGGACATCAGTTAGTCATTCATTATAAAGAACAATCTCATACACAATCAAGCACCTCAAATCCTGTAGATGGAAAAGATGTTCCTATTCCGCATTTTGGAGTTGTACTAGATTGGGATGTATTTCAGGAATTTTCTAAAGATCTAAAAAACAAATCTGTAAACTTCGTGATAGAACCTTACATTAGGTTTGAAGGCAAAACGGGTGAACAAGCAACTATGTTTTTTTATGATCCTTGTGGTAATGCATTGGAATTTAAAGCCTTTAAAGATATGTCTCAACTATTTGCATCCTAATACACTATGAAAAAACTCTCTCCAGCACTTGTAAGACAATTATTTGTCATAATTATTATCCTGTTTTTACTTATTTTAATTTTTAGAGAAATTATCCCTTATCTGGGTGGTGTATTAGGTGCTATTACATTTTATGTTCTTCTAAGAAAATGGATGGTAATATTATTGCGTAAAGGCTGGAATGAAAACTTAGCTAGCGGCTTATTAATGCTTGGATCGTTTGTAGGTATCCTTGTGCCAATTAGTTTAATCATTATAATGCTTACCTCTAAAATAGGAAAAGCAGTAGATAATTCTGAACGTGTTATTGAAGCCGTTAAGACTCAAGTTGATAAATGGGAAATAAGCGTTGGTTATGATTTGAGTTCTCAAATTGATACAAGTAAAATTGCAAGTTGGATTGGCGATAACCTAAAAAATCTTGCTGGTGGTACTTTTGATGCATTTATTGCAATAGGTATACTTTACTTCATGTTATATTACATGCTAACAAACAGAAGCCAATTAAGAGAAGCATTAGATGAGTATATACCTATAGGACATGACAACTTAGTTCTTATAGGTAAAGAAAGTAGCGATATGGTAAGGGCAAATGCCATAGGTATACCGTTGGTAGCTATTTGCCAAGGTGTTATTGCATTAATAGGGTTTTTAATATTTGGTGTTCCAGATCCATTCTTCTGGTTTGTTATTACCACTATTGGCTCTATGATACCTTTTATAGGAACCGCTATAGGCATTATACCAGTTACAATATTGTTATATGCACAAGGTATGCATTGGCAGGCTGTGGCTATTTTTATTTATGGTATGGTAGTAGTTGGTGCAACAGATAATTTTATTCGCTTATACGTACTTAAAAGATTATCAAATGTACACCCACTTATTACATTATTTGGAGTAGTTGTAGGAGTACCACTTTTTGGATTTATAGGTCTAATTTTTGGACCGTTATTAATCTCTCTATTCTTATTAATAGTAAAAATTTATAAGAACGAATATGGGAAAAACGAGGAACGCCTATAATCTCTAAATTCCTAAAGTTTTAATCGGTTGACGACATATTCTACCTTTCGTCAGCAACTTTTTTTGCATAATATTAAATAATATTAAATTATTATTGAGTTAATGAGATTATCAATATTATTGACAGTTATTAAAAAATCAATAGTATTATGAACTTGAAAACTACGTTATTTTTTACCGTGTTTGCCTGCTTATTTTTGTCGGGATTACAAGCACAAAAAGGAAACGATTGGTCTAGAAACACTAGGCAAATTAATTCAGATGAAATTGGCTATAGGCTGGACCATATGCCTACAACTTTTGAGCTCTACAATTTAGATATTGAAAGCGTAAAGTTAAAATTATTAAATGCTCCTAAGCGAGGTGAGTATTTTGGTACTCCAAACAATATTATTAGTGTCCCTACTACAAAAGGAAACTATGAGACATTTGGTGTTTTAGATACTCAAACGCTTCATCCAGAGCTACAACTTAAATTTCCTAACATAAGAAGTTATGTAGGACAGTCTTTTGATAATCCTGGAAACTACATTCGTTTTAGTGTTACTAATAGTGGTTTTCACGCAACTATTACAAGACCAGGTCAATCTACAATATACATAGACCCTTACACAAGTGATAAGTCGGTTTATATGGTTTATGAAAGACAAAATCTAGTAAACTTATCTGTAGGAGAGTTTTCTTGTGAAACAGACAATTCTTTTGCAGAGGTAGACAAAGGCGCTTATCCATCAAACACTTTAAAAGCTACAGATGATACTACAATAAGAGTTTATGAGCTAGCGCTTTCTTGTACTGGAGAATACGCACAAGTATTTGCTGGCACTGGAGATGAAGCTACGCAAAAAGCCAATGTGATGTCTGAAATGGTTGTAGCAATGACCAGAGTTAATGGAATTTACGAGAAAGAAATGGGAATTACTTACGAGATAATTGCCAATAATGATTTAATAATTTACTTAGATCCAGATACAGATCCTTGGGACGATGAATATAATGACCAAACTCAAGAAACTATAGATATGGTTATTGGTGACGAAAACTATGATATAGGTCATAACTTTAACACCTCAGGTGGTGGTAACGCAGGTTGTATTGGTTGTGTGTGTAACACAGGAAATAAAGGAAGTGGTTATACAGGATTACCAAACCCAACAGGAGATCCTTTTTATGTAGACTATGTAGCTCATGAAATTGGGCACCAAATTGGTGGTTATCATACTCATAATGGTACAGGTACGTGTTTAAAATCTGGTAATAATACTGAGGTTGAGCCAGGAAGTGGATCATCTATAATGGGATATGCAGGAATTTGTCCTGGACAAAATATACAAGACCAATCTGATGATTACTTTAACTATGTAAACATTAGAGATATAAGTGCTAACATTCAAGCTGGCGTAAGCTCAACGTGTCCAGATATAATTAATACGTCTTCAATAAACTCTGCACCTACTGCAGATGCTGGTGCAGATTACATAATTCCTATTAACACAGCGTTTCAATTAACAGGTGTTGGTGAAGATCCAGATTCAGAGAACGTACTTACGTACACTTGGGAACAGAATGATAATGAAGAAATGCAGTCTCCATTGTTACCTGTACCTTTTTCAACAGCAGGTCCAATGTTTAGATCTAGAAGAGGTACTACAGAGCCATTTAGATATTTCCCACAGTTAAGTGATATTCTAGACAACAACCTTACACCTACTTGGGAAGTTATTCCTAGTAGCCAAAGAGATTTTGAATTTGCATTAACAGTAAGAGATAATGTATTATATGCAGGACAAACTGCAGATGATTTAATGACACTTTCTACTACAGCATTAGCTGGACCATTTGTTGTTTCTTCTCAAAATAATGCTACAACTTGGGTACAAGGAGATACTGAAACAATTTCTTGGGATGTTGCAGGTACAAGTGGCGCACAAGTAAACTGTCAAATTGTAAACATATTATTTTCTGCAGCAGGCGATTTTTCTGACACTGTTGTATTAGCATTAAATACTGCTAATGATGGCGATGAAGACATTACAGTACCTCCAACACTTACCACTACAGGTAGACTTATGGTTAAAGCTGCAGATAATGTATTCTTAGATGTAAATGATAGTGCTATTACTATTGAAGAAGCTGTTGAAGCTACATTCTTTTTAACTGCCAATGAGCTTGAAAAAGACGCATGTTCTAATGTAGGAACAGAAACCTTTACATTTACATATACACCATCATCATCGTTTACAGAGACAGTAACTTATTCTGCAACAGGTTTACCAACAGGAGCTACGGCTACTTTCTCACCAGAAACATCTAGTACTGCTACAGAAACAGTTACAATGACTGTTAGTGGTTTTGAAAATGCATCTTCTGGAGATTATGTAATCACGTATCAGGGAGATTCAGGAAGTTTATCTAAAACTCAGGATGCTACAATTTCTCTTATTGGTACAAACTTTGACACGCCAAGCTTAAGTGCTCCGGCAAATAATAGTGAGAATCAAAGCACATCACCACAATACATGTGGTCTGAGGATTCAACAGGTGCTTCAGAATCTTATACTATTGAAGTTTCTACAAATGAAACGTTTACGAACATCATTGAAACAGCTACTGTTGAAACTACAATGTACAATTCTTCAATAGCCTTAAATGAGTCTACAAACTATTATTGGAGCTGTCTCTTATACACATCTCCGAGCCCACGAGACTCCTGAGCATCTC
>OJCY01000525.1_pt1 | contig 9744 bp, 10 predicted proteins | sample 1592321 | NCBI WGS metagenome assembly OJCY01 (sample SAMN05416784, study PRJEB24817) | seawater metagenome | isolation source: Sea water | place: Canada:Atlantic | collected 2013-07
TTAACAATATTTCTGAAAGAAGTTTGGTTTTGTTAGATGAAATTGGAAGAGGAACTTCTACGTATGATGGCATTTCTATTGCTTGGGCCATTGCAGAATATTTACACGAACATCCTTCTAAAGCAAAAACATTATTTGCAACGCATTATCATGAATTAAACGAAATGACCACCACTTTTGAGCGCATCAAAAATTTTAATGTTTCTGTAAAAGAGCTCAAAGACACCATTATTTTCTTGCGTAAATTAGTTGCTGGAGGAAGCAATCACAGTTTTGGAATTCATGTAGCAAAGTTAGCCGGAATGCCTAATCAAGTAATTCATAGAGCTTCAAAAATACTAAAGCAGTTAGAGAAAAACCAAACAGGTGAAGGGGTAAAAGAAACATTAAAAGAGGCGCAGCAAGACGATATGCAACTGAGCTTTTTTCAATTAGATGATCCTTTGCTAGAAGACTTGCGAGATGAAATTTTGTCAACCAATTTAGACACCTTAACACCTATTGAAGCCCTGATGAAATTGAATGAAATAAAGCGCATGTTGATAAAAAAATAATTGCAATAACAGTTCTATAATTATTCTGTTTTTTATATTCAATCTTTGTTATCTTTGTTGTCTTATGTTAGGAACTTTTTTATTTATTGGTGGTCCAGAGATTTTTATTATCATTCTTATTGTGGTAATGGTTTTTGGTGCAGACAAAATTCCTGAGATTGCACGAGGTCTCGGCAAAGGCATACGTCAAGTAAAAGATGCTACCAATGATATTAAAAAAGAAATTAATGACAGTGCAAAAGGCCAGGGGCTAGACACTGATTTAACAAAAGATATCAAAAAAGAAATTAATGATGTAAAAGAAAGCCTGGACAAAATGACGGGGCCAATTAAAAGAAGTCTTTAGACTTACGCAAAGACTTTTAGTTTTACCTAGAAATGTTTCGCTTAGAATAAAGAAGTACAACAATCATAACCTTTTATCTTCATCTATTACTTAACTCTACTGATGGTAAGGCCGTCTCTTATTGGCAACAAGACCGTTTCTATTCTTTTGTCTGTATTCAATAATTTGTTGTATTCTAAAAGAGCTTTAGTATCTTGATCTTTAGGGTCTAATTTCTCTACAACCTTACCACTCCATAAAACATTATCAGATAAAATAACCCCTCCTTTGTTCATTTTGTCAATAATTAAATGAAAGTAATTGCTATAATTAGATTTATCTGCATCAATAAAAACTAGGTCAAACTTCTTGTGTATGGTAGGAATAATTTCTAATGCTAGCCCTACGTGTTGAATGATTTTATTTCGGAATCCTGATTTTTCAAAATATTTGTTTTGTAAATCTGCTAGCTCTTCATTTTTATCGATAGTATCTATACTTGCGCGTTCTTGCAATCCTTCTGCAATACAAATAGCAGAATACCCAGTATATGTGCCTATTTCTAAAATGTTTTTTGGTTGAATTAGTTTGGAAATCATAGAGAGCACTCGTCCTTGAAAAGCACCACTTAACATTCTAGGATTTACTACTTTTTGCCAAGTTTCTTTGGTAAGTTCTTGTAAGATTTGTGGCTCTTTTTGAGAATGAGATACTGAATAATCATCTATTTTTTCAGGCAGAAAGTTCATACTATGTCAGACATTTTGTTTTCAAGCTCTTTTCTTAAAACTTCTTTTTCTTGATGAGTCATACATAAAGAGTCTTGTTTTCTTTTAGCGTTTGTTGCTTTGCTCTTATACAACTTTGTTAATAGCACATTCTGTTTTGTGTATATTACACAGATGTTACAACCAATAAAATGAATTTGTAATTTTATTTTATCAAAAAAAGAAGCTTCACTGTACTGACTTTTATCACAGATAGTCGTTGCTTGATTACACGTTATGTTTAATTTTTTAAACATTCTCTAATTATTAAACCAATTATCTTCTAAACATTTTCTCAGCTGAGTTCTTGCTCTGTGAATAATCACCCAAAGATTTGACGAGCTAATGTCTAGTTCCTTACAAATTACCTCTGTATCTATTTCTTGAATTGTTTTCATTCTAAAAACCATCGCATATTTTTTAGGTAACTTCTCTATACACAAATCTATCTGGTATTGTAGCTCTTTATTTTCTAATTTTTTTTCTACTTCATTATCCCAAGATTGAGGAACTCTTTCTTCTATCCAGTCACCTTCATTTTCACCATCATTGTAGAAACTCATTCTAACCTCTGCTTGTCCTTTTCTAGAGTTTGTTTTTCTGTAATGATCTATAATTTTTCTTTTTAAAATAGAAATTAGCCAAGTTTTTTCGGTTGCTTTACCTTCAAAATTTTTTGCTGATTTTAACCCCGAAAAATAAGTTTCTTGAACCAAATCTTTTGAAATCTCATGATCATTAACTCTAATAATAGTATACCTAAATAGATAATCTGAGTAATTATCTATCCATTTTGTTGGATTTAATGTATGCGTTATGGGTGAAGAATTGATCATTGTTTCTGAATTTCAAATATACATTATTTTTTAACCGCTATTGTTGAATATAAGCCAGATCAATTAAAGTTGCTTTTTTTTTAAATGCTAACTTTTACCTCAAAACCTACCCTCTTTTCATCTACTAATTAAACTAGATTCATATCTATTGATATTTAGTACTTTTACAAAACATTAATTAATATCATTATGTCTGTAGCTAAAAAGCAATACAAAAGAATTACTATCAAATCTCTGGTAGAAATGAAAGCAAATGGAGAAAAAATATCTATGTTAACAGCATATGACTACACCATGGCTAAGATTGTTGATGGCGCTGGAATAGATGTCATCCTTGTTGGAGATTCGGCATCTAATGTAATGGCTGGTCACGAAACAACATTACCTATTACTTTAAATGAAATGATTTATCACGCTAGCTCTGTTGTAAGAGCGGTAGAGCGTTCTTTGGTTGTCGTAGATTTACCTTTTGGAAGCTATCAATCAGATCCTAAGGAAGCACTGCGTTCTGCTATTAGGATTATGAAAGAAAGTGGGGGGCACTCTATTAAAGTTGAGGGAGGAAAAGAAATTAAAGAATCTATTAAGCGCATTTTAAATGCAGGCATTCCTGTTATGGGTCATTTAGGTTTAACTCCACAATCTATTTATAAGTTTGGCACCTATACCGTAAGAGCTAAAGAAGAAGAAGAAGCTGAGAAATTACTAGAAGATGCCCTAATGCTTGAAAGGTTAGGTTGTTTTGCTTTAGTTTTAGAAAAAGTTCCTGCCGCTTTAGCCGAAAAGGTAGCTAAATCTATTTCTATTCCTGTGATAGGAATAGGCGCTGGAAGTGGTGTTGATGGGCAAGTACTAGTAACACATGATATGTTAGGAATGACTCATGAGTTTCATCCTAGATTTTTAAGAAGGTATTTAGATTTGTACTCAGAAATGACGACTGCTTTTAAAAACTATATTTCTGATGTAAAAAATAAAGATTTTCCTAGTAAAAAAGAACAATATTAAGGTTGTGAAAATCATTCATTTAGACACAAATCATTCTAGTTTACTCCATCAGCTTTCTGCTGCCGGTTTTGAAAACCACGAAGACTATACCTCTTCTAAGGGTGAAATTGAAAAGAAGATTCACAATTATGACGGAATCATTATTAGAAGTAGGTTTTCTATTGATCAATCTTTTTTAGATAAAGCAACACATCTTAAATTTATTGGCAGGGTTGGAGCTGGCCTAGAAAATATAGATTGTGACTATGCTACCTTTAAGGGTATTAAGCTTATTGCGGCTCCTGAGGGAAATAGAAATGCCGTTAGTGAGCATGCCTTAGGAATGTTGCTATCTCTTTTTAACAACCTTAACAAAGCAGACAAAGAAGTTAGAAAAGGTTTGTGGTTGAGAGAAGAAAATAGGGGTGTAGAGGTAGATGGAAAAACCATTGGTTTAATTGGCTATGGAAATATGGGAAAGGCTTTTGCAAAAAAACTTCGTGGTTTTGATGTATCTGTTTTGTGCTTTGACATTAAACCAAATGTAGGTGATGAAAATGCAACACAAGTAGATTTAAAAGAGCTTCAAAAAAAATCAGATATCATAAGTTTACACACTCCTGAAACAACACTTACATTAGGAATGATTAATAGTGTTTTTGTTAATGAATTTAAAAAACCGTTTTGGTTAATTAATACTGCTAGGGGAAAAAACATTGTCACTAAAGACCTTGTTCTGGCTTTAAAATCTGGAAAAATTTTAGGGGCCGCCTTAGATGTTTTAGAATATGAAAAATCATCTTTCGAAAACCTATTTTCTAGCCATCATTTTCCGGCAGAGTTTGACTATTTAATTAGATCAGAAAACACCATACTATCGCCACATGTTGCGGGATGGACTCTTGAGAGTAATGTAAAATTAGCACAAACAATTGTTGATAAGGTCTTAAGAAAATTCAAATAGTCTACCTTTATTAACAACTTTCAAAGAGGGCGGTTCAAGTAAACTCACTAAAAGTATATGAATGATCGATTGGCCAAAGAACAAGGTTAGGACTAAAAATTAGCTCTGTATTACATAGAAATAAGTTATTAATAAATTAATTAATTGATTACCAGTGCATTACAAGTGGTTTTAGAGTTAAACAAAATAATGGCAGACAATAGATGATCCTTTTTTATAAATTTACATCCTAATTACAAAACACATGAAGTTACTATCAGAAAACTCAGCAGAACTTTTAATTTTAGTTTTTTTAATTGTTACTTTTTTACAATCTGGAATTGATAAAATCACAGATTGGAAAGGAAATATTTCTTTTATTAAAGGTCATTTTAAAAACTCTCCATTAAAAAATTTGGTCCCTTTTCTCCTAGGAGTTATTGTGATCACAGAACTTGCCGCAAGTTTGTTTATGATAATTGGTGCTTATGAAATTTTCTTGAAAGGAGTTTCTTATTTTGCTTTACTTGGCCTTCAGCTTTCTGCTATTACTTTAATTTTTCTTTTAATTGGTCAACGCCTAGCGAAAGATTATCAAGGAGCGATGACTTTAGCCGTCTACTTCATTGTTACTGTCTTAGGAATTATGAGTCTTCATCAATAATAGTTATTTCTTATACAAGAAAACAATATCATAATTGTTTCTTATGCCTTTTCGGCGCTTAAAGAAGGCTTCTAAGCTTGTTTTTTGTTTTTTTTGACAACTTAGTTGTTGTTTAAAAAAAAGGGGTTTGTTTGCGCTTAAAGAGCTTTTTTTGTGTGTTTTAGTTCATAAATCAAGGAAGAATACTCTTTTGTTTTTATAGCTTTCAAATTTGACCTCAATCCAACAAGAAAAGCTTTCATAAAATTATATGTTCCTTTTTTATTCTTTTCGCTTAAAAGTGATACATAAAAAGAATCATATTTCATTGGATACGTTTTTACTACTTTTAAATCAACCGCATCAAATAGTGTGTGAATTGTTTTTTGAGAAAAGTGCCAAAGGTGTCTTGGCACATCATAAGCGGCCCAAAATTCTTTATAATAAGCGGCGTCATAACTTTTAAAGTTTGGAACAGCAACAAACATCTGTCCGTTTTCACTAAGCAAACTTTTTAACTGATCTATACAGTCGTAGAGATTGGGAACGTGCTCTAATACATGCCACAATGTTATAATATCAAATTTTTTACCTGCAAAACTATTTAGGTTTTTAGATAGCTTTAACCCTTTTTCTTGAGCTTTTTCTCTCGCGTTTTGGTTTGGTTCAGAACCAGAAATAGCATAACCTCGACTGTTACAATACAAAAGAAAGTCTCCTGTCCCAGCTCCAACATCTAAAATAGTTTGGGTGCGTTTTTCTTTACGGAATAGTGATTCTTTTCTTTTAAAAGAACTTTTCTTAACACCGTTATATAGCGTGTTTAATAGTGTGTGTGTTGCTTTATTATGAGATTGATATTCCTTAGAGTCATAATATTCGTCTAAACTTGGAGGAATTGGTGATGTAACCAACATCTCTAGCTTATCGTTTATCATAATTTCGTAAGTTTCACCTGAAACTAAGTGATCTTTACAGTTTAAAAAAGGAGCAACTCCACTATGAAGTTCTTTTTCTTTCATTAGTTATTAAATGATGTTCCATGTGGAACATTAATGATTTCTTCTTTTAACGACCCATATAAACTAATAATACAGAAATATCACTTGGTGATACACCGCTTATTCTACTAGCTTGAGATATAGTTACTGGTTTAATTTTGCTTAATTTTTCTTTTGCCTCATGAGACAATGAGTTTACTTTACTGTAGTTGAAAGATTCTGGAATAACAACATTCTCTAGCCTATTTAGCTTATCTGCATTAGCACGTTCTTTATCTATATACCCAGAATACTTAAGATGTATTTCTACTTGTTCTAAAATTGTTTTATCTATTTCCTCTAAGATAAAAAATGCTTGAAGAGGCTCTAGATCTTTAAAGTCTGATAGAGAAAGTTGAGGTCTTGCTGCTACCTTATACAACTTAACAGATTGATCTATTAGCGAAAGGTCTTTGCTTGCTAGTATTGGATTCATTTGTTCTTTAGTGACACTAGTTTCTTCTAAAAACTTAATCAACTTAGCTGTTTTAATCCTTTTTAAATTCACCTTAATTAGACGCTCTTTTGAAGCTAGTCCAATTTTATGTCCTAAAGGGGTTAATCTTAAATCTGCATTGTCTTGTCTTAAAAGGGTTCTGTATTCTGCTCTAGAGGTAAACATTCTATAGGGCTCGTCTGTACCTTTTGTGATCAGGTCATCGATTAAGACACCTATATAGGCCTCACTTCTTTTAAGAATAAAAGGCTCTTTTCCTTGTGTTTTGTGTGCAGCATTTACACCGGCCATAAGGCCTTGTGCAGCTGCTTCTTCATAACCCGTGGTACCGTTAATCTGACCAGCAAAGAAAAGATTTTCAATTAGTTTTGTTTCTAAAGAATGTTTTAATTGCGTTGGTGGAAAATAATCATATTCGATAGCGTAACCATATCTAAAAAACTTAACATTTTCAAACCCCGGGATAAATCTGATGGCTTTATCCTGAATATCTTCAGGCATTGATGTAGAAAAACCATTAACATAGATTTCAACTGTGGTCCATCCTTCGGGTTCTACAAAAACCTGATGCCTGTCTTTGGTGGCAAATCGATCAATTTTATCTTCAATAGAAGGACAGTACCTTGGTCCGGTAGATTGGATTCTTCCATTAAACATTGGAGATCTATCAAAGCCCTCTCTTAATATATCGTGAACCTTAGAGTTGGTGTGTGTTAAATAGCAAGAACGTTGTTTAGCAAGTGGCTTGGTGTCTAGATAAGAGAACGTTTCTGTATCTATATCTCCGGGCTGTTCTTCCATCTTTGAATAATCAAGAGATCTTCCGTCAACCCTTGGTGGAGTTCCTGTTTTCATTCTTCCTGAATCAAACCCTTTTAGAACTAAATCTTCTGTAATACCTGTTGATGAAACCTCTCCAGCTCTTCCTCCTCCAAAAGTTTTCTCACCAATATGAATGAGTCCATTCAGAAATGTGCCAGCAGTAACAATAACTGTTTTTGCTTTAATGTGTAATCCTAAAGCAGTTTTTACTCCAGATATTTTAGAGCCATCAAAAAGAAGACCATTAACAGAATCTTGATAAAAATCTAGATTGTCTGTGTTTTCTAACATGTTTCTCCACGTTTCTGCAAACATCATTCTGTCAGATTGGGCCCTAGGGCTCCACATGGCTGGTCCTTTAGACTTATTAAGCATCTTAAACTGAATGGCTGTTTTGTCTGTAACTACTCCACTATAGCCTCCTAAAGCGTCTATTTCTCTAATAATTTGACCTTTAGCGATACCCCCCATAGCCGGATTGCAACTCATTTGTGCAATATTCTGAAGATTCATTGTAATAAGAAGTGTAGATGCGCCCATATTGGCACTAGCTGCGGCCGCCTCGCTTCCAGCGTGGCCTCCACCAATTACAATTACATCGTATGTTGTGTCAAATAAACTCATTGTTGTTTCACGTGGAACAGACTTTAATGTCTTGATTATTAGCTGTTTATTAAAAAAAGGCTTGAGTTTTCTTTAAGCCTCATTACTTTTTTATCTTCTATAGACTTATCTTTATAACCCATATAATGTAACACACCATGAATCATAACTCTATTAAGTTCCTTTTCAAATGTATCTTTATATAATTCTCCATTTTCTAAAACTCGCTCAATAGATATATAAATATCTCCATTGATCTGCTTCCCTAAAGAATAATCAAAACTAATGATATCTGTAAGAGAGTCATGTTTTAGGAACTCTTTATTTATGTGACTGAGGTATGTATCATCACAAAAAATATAATTGATTTCTCCAATAACATAGCCTTCTGAAACTACGACACGCTCAATCCATGTGGTGATTTTAACTTTGTCTTTTAAAACAAAAGAGGTTTCAGAATTAAATGTAATCATTCTTTACTTTTTTTAGAAAAATACTTTTGCACCTTCTTTTCAAAATCTTGCTGCAAAGGTAATGATTGTCTGTTTAATATCTCCATTTGATTATAGAACTGCTTTTTAAATTGTAGCTCCTTTAATTGTTTCTTTTCATAGGATGAAGAGCTTGGGTTTGATTTTCTTTTTTTATCTTCCCCTTGCTCAAAAGCCGCTTTATCTACTTTTAATAACTGATACTCTAGTTCCTGCATTCTTTGAATTGTTCCTTGATTAAAACCTTTTTCTAGAATGTCGTTTTCTAACTGCTCCATTGTTTTTAGAACCTTTTTAATTTGATCGTTATTGTTGCCCCCTTGTTTAAAAACTTCTTTAAGCTGCTCTCTCAATAAACTCTGCTGTTGGTATATAGTAAATAACTCGCCGTTTAATTCTTCTTCACTAAGCTTAGCACCGCCCTTCCCTCCTTGTTCTCCTTCTTTTTTGCCGTCTTTTTCTCCTTTCGTTTTTTTCAATCCTTGCTTTAACTGTTCTGAAAGTCCTTTTTGTTTTTCAATTAAAGTAGGCAAACTAAAAGGGCTTCCCTTCCCTTTGTTCCCAGAAGTGCTCATGTTGTTTTGCATATCATTTAAAAGATTGCTAAATAAATCAGATAGATTATTAACAGCGGTCATTACATACTGTTGGTTAGAACCAGCAACATCAAACCTGTTCTCCGATAAGTTTTCTAGTGAGGCATCTAAATTATAATGAGTATTAGATAATTCTGTTTGAATTTTTGTGGATAAAACCGGAAGCCTCATAGACAAAACAAACAAACTGTCATCAATATGTTCAAAATAGGTTTTTAGTTCATTTTGTTTTTTTAATTCTTTTCCAAAATCAGGATGCCTTACTGAAATCTCATTAAATTTAACAAGTAAGTTTTCTTGCTTGAAAGAAAAAGTAATAAGGTTTTCTAATATCTTTCTTAGGTCTTCTATGTTTTCATCGATAGAGTTTTCTTGTATGTCAGATATTGCTTGTTGCATTTTCTGACTCATTTCTTGCATTTTTTTTGATGCTTTTTTTTGCGACTTCTGCGCTTCTTTTTCATCCTTATTCTGTAACTTTTCTTCAGATTTAGATAAAAACTGTTTTATTTCTTCTCCCTCATCTTGCTGTTGAGGTAACTCCATAGGGTCTTTTAAATTTTCATTATCTTTAATCAGTTCCTGTAATTCCTTTGAAATTTTATCAAACTCATTTCCAATATTTTTTTGTTCTTCTAAAGCATTTTTATTACTATTGGTTATGGTGTCTTGTTTATTAG
>OJCY01000537.1_pt1 | contig 9607 bp, 7 predicted proteins | sample 1592321 | NCBI WGS metagenome assembly OJCY01 (sample SAMN05416784, study PRJEB24817) | seawater metagenome | isolation source: Sea water | place: Canada:Atlantic | collected 2013-07
AGTCTCGTGGGCTCGGAGATGTGTATAAGAGACAGCTTGCGTAATTTTTAAAGTAGTTGTGTACTTGTAAAGTTAAGTGCTAAACCACGCAACGTATTGTATACAAACACGTTACAGCACATATGACAAAAAAACTACTTTCGATTTTAATTATAATCCTAACAGCAAACTTTCTTTTGAGTTATGCTTTAAAAAGTATAATTATAGAAACCGAATTTTCACAGCATTATGTTCTGAAAAATATTCTGAAATTAGGATTTGTAGTTCTTTCTATATTTTTGATAAGAAAACTCTCTCTAAAGTTTCAACTTTTCAAATACAGTATTTATATAGTACCGATTTGCATAATCCTATTATATTTAAGTTTTCAGAACGTAGAGCAATCAATTGAAAATTCAAACTCAACTATTACATCAAATCAAAATTTACTTTTCTTTTTAAGTTGTCTCTTGGTTGGAGCTTTTGAAGAATTATTCTTTAGAGTTTATATCTTCCATTCACTTCTATCAAATCTTAAAGGCAAATCTCTTTTAAAAATTATTACAATTACAAGTTTGATATTTGCTCTTGCACACATTACAAATATGTTAAACCCTGATGTTGTCGCTATTTCTGTATTTGTACAGATTGTATTTGCATTTGGATTAGGTTTTATTTTTCAAGCAATATATTTAAGATTTAAGAATATAATATTACCAATATGCTTACACGGAATTTTCAATTATTTTGGAACCTATAAAACCCGTATGTTTGATACAATTAGTGAAGAAATCGCGGAAATTAAAATTAGTGAGTTTTTATTAAGTTTAGGTTTTACATTATTTTTCATTTTAGTATTAATTACAATTTCATATTTTTTATTAATACCTATTATAAAAGATTGGAATGAAGAAAAGAAATATGTGTTGTAACACCGTAAATAAGCTATGGCTTGGTCAGTCCTCTCTTGTAAATTCTACACTTTCCAGAACTCCTATAAAATCTAGAATTTTGTTTCAATGAAACTATGAAGATTATAGTCTTAGATTGCTAAAGCGACTTTTATTATTTAATAAAAAAAATATTAAGACAATCACTCATTCAGCTTAAACTGCAACACTTCAACTTAAACTTACGTCTTTAGGAAAACTATTAACCAATTCATTATGAAGTTTCTATATCTCCTAATATTTGTTTGTCCTCTATTTCTTTCTTGTAAACATAAAACCGAAAATAAGTCTCAAGCCCCAGAAACAACATATAGTGACCTAGAAAGCGGCCTTTTGCCTGCTGTAATTATTGGCGATTCTATTCTCCAAAACTATACTATTAGTGAAGCTATGGAAACGTATAATGTTCCTGGTGTGAGCTTAGCCTTGTTTAAAGATGGAGACATTGTATGGACTAGTCAATATGGTACTATAGCTAAAGACTCTGCACAGCCTATTACTAGTACAACTAAGTTTCAAGCAGCCTCAATTAGTAAGGCAATTACGGCTTTAGGCGTTTTAAAATTAGTAGAGACGTATAACTTAGATCTGGATACAGATATTAATACCTATTTAAAATCTTGGAAGGCTGAGAGTGAATTTACAGAATCTAAAAAAGTTACAATAAGACAACTTTTAAACCATACATCTGGCGCCGCTGTGCAAGGTTTTCACGGTTATAGTAAAGTTGGTCCTACGCCAAGCTTATTAGATATTGTAAATGGTAAAGGAAACTCTGCAAAAGTAGAAATTAGTACAGTTCCTGGAACGCAATTTAATTATTCTGGTGGCGGTTACGCTATCTTACAAATGCTGGTGCAAGATGTTACTGGTAATGATTTTGAATCCTATTTTCAAGAAGTGGTTTTTAGTCCACTTAAGATGACGCACAGCTCGCTTAATCAATTTCCTAAAGACAATATCGCACTAGGTCATGATGATTCTGGTAAAATACATCCTGAAGGGCATTTAATATTTCCAGAACTCTCGGCAGCTGGATTGTGGACAACTCCAACCGATTTGGCTAAATTTAGTATTGCTATTGCAAACAGTTATAAAGGCAAACCTAATTCGTTTATTTCTCAAGATTTAGCAACGCAAATGTTAACGGTCACTAAAGTTTGGGGATTAGGTGTTGGCGTGCGCGGTGAAGGCGATACAGCATTCTTTTTTCACGCAGGCGGCAATCCAGGTTCTTATAAATCTATACTAATAAATCATTACAATCAAAATACGGGCATAGCAGTAATGACAAATGCTAAACAAGGAAACACTTTAAATGATGATATACTCCGATCGTTTTCAGCGTTGTTTGAAAACAGCGTTTTCGAGCCAACCTACATAACTCCATATGAACTTAGTGAAAAGGAGACAAATGCAATTATAGGTAAATATCAACTAGAAGAAGAGGATAACTATTTTCTAGATGTATACAGTACAGACTCAAACAGAATTGTCTTATATGATTTAAATGATGGTATGAAAGTTACTTTTGTACCAGTCTCAAAAACTGAATTTATAGATGTTGATAACGGCGGAAAATCTTCATTTACTATAGATTCTATCACAAATAAAGTCGTTAAGATGAACTATGGTGAAGGTTATGTCTTTAAAAAAGTAGATGAATAAACATTCAAAAAGAAATTAATTTAAGTATTAGTTTACTTTTTGATTTTCTTCAATCTTAAGCTGAAGTGTTTCATTAAAAAAAGAGTATCCTTCTACCCTATCATTAATTACTTATCCTTTTAATCTTCACGAATTGAATTTTAATTTTTAGCTTTATAGATGGTTTGTTAATCAAGCAGCTATATTCTAAGGATTGAAATAGTTGTTTACTATTAATTGTAGAAACAATATGAAATTTAAACTTTTACTACTTGCAATAGTTTTCGCCAATTCAATTTTTGAGTAAATTAGTCTAATTGAAAAACTAATAAATAGCATCTTAGAATTCATTCAATACGCAGACCTTTTGCTTTTTAATTTAGATGATATTAAAGATAATGCCACATATACAAAAGGATTTCAGAAATCTTCTGGAATGGATTATGTAATTATTAATGGTAAGATTCTTATTGAACATGGTGAGTTACAAGATAATTTATTTCCTGGAAAAGCTATAAAAAGTCAACTCAACTTATGAAATCTGCAACAGTTATCGGAAGTGGTATTATTGGATTAACAACAGCTCTTAAATTACAAGAAGCTGACTATGCGGTTACAATTGTTGCAAAGGAAAAATTTTCTGAAACCCTTTCGTCTAAAGTTGGTGCAATATGGTTTCCTTTTCAAATTGAACCATTACATAAAGCACACCAATGGGCAGCACTCTCCTATTCTGAATATGAAAAGGATCAAACTAATAATAACGGCGTGTCTTTTATACCATTTACAACTGTTTACAATGCGCAATCTAATACCAATTGGATATCTGTATTGCCTAGCGGAAGTGTAAGAATTGCGAAAAGTGGTGAGCTTTTAAATGAAATGACACAAGCTCATATTAGTACAGTACCATTAGTTGAACCAATACACTACTTACCTTACCTTTTTAACCGTTTTAAGTCGAATAACGGCACATTTATAAAACAACAGATTTATACGTTAGAAGAAGCCTCAAACTTAAATAATCTTGTTATTAACTGTAGTGGTTTAGGTGCGAGAGAGTTATGTGACGATAACGACCTTAAGCCAATGCGTGGTCAAATATTAAGGTGTGCTCCTATAAATTTACCGTCTTATGCAGACTCGACCACTAAAGGTGCGTTAACCTATCTTATTAATAGAACTAACGATTGTATTATTGGTGGTACAGATTACGAAAACGATTGGAATCTAAAAGTAGACCCAACAGATACCGAACTAATTTTAAATAGATTTTCTAAGTTTAACTCAACTAAAAATCAACCTGAGATCTTAGAGGAAGTTGTAGGTTTACGACCAAAAAGGCCATCTGTAAGGTTTGAGTTGGATAAAACTTACCAAAACATCTTTCACAATTATGGGCACGGTGGCGCAGGATTTACAGTTGCTTGGGGATGCGCTATTGAGCTTGTTAAATTACAACGCTCTTAGCATTGTTTCACTTTTTCTTACTGTTTCAATAAATTCTAATTCTGGATTGCTCTCTGCAGTAATTCCGCCACCAACATAAATTGTCACTGTATCATTTGACATTGAGAGGCATCTTAAATTCACAAAAAGTTTGGTAGATAATCGTTGCTTTCTATACGCTAAATTTTCTGTGTTATTCTTATTAATATCTCCGCTATTTATTTCCCCTAAAAATCCAGTGTAAAACGACCTCTCGTAAGATTCGTTTTCAGTAATATAAGAATACGCTAAGTCTTTAGGATAACCACAAACTGCAGGTGTTGGATGTAAGCTGGACAATATTGCATTCAGCTTTGTATTAAGTTTTAAGAAACCCTCTAAATTAGTTTTTAAATGTAAAATGTTACCAGCTTTTACTGTTTCTACCTCAGAAATGGTTATTGATCTTGCATATGGTGAAAGCGCTTTCTTAATAGTAGTAGTTACTATTTCCTGTTCATCTATTTCCTTTGTTCCCCAATCTTCTAAGAGCTTATCATCAGTTTTAGTACCTGCTAAAGCAACTGTTTTAAAATGCAGTCCATTTAACTGAAAAAGGGTTTCTGGAGTAGCACCAAGCCACAAGCCTACTTTAGGGTGATACCAGATATAAGTAAATGCAGAAGGATATAATTGAAGTAATTCTTCAAATAACACTAAAGCAGACTTCTCAGTTGAGCACCTAATTGGTCTGGATAACACAACTTTACTTAAGTCTGTTTGCTTTATTGTTTCAACAGCATCACTTACTAATTTTATATGTGCTCCTTTTGCTTTATTATCTTCTAATGTCCTAACATCAGACGCTTTGCTAAACGATTGTGAAAATGAAAATGGAGTTTCTAAAACCTCGCAGTGTTCAGTCTTAAATAAAATAGTGGTATCCTCAAGGTTAAAAGGTGCAAAGACAAAACCATCTTCAGAAAAATCTACTGTTGGCAGTAATGTATCATTAAGCTGAAAGTAACTTTTTATTGTAGGACTATCTGGAAGATTAAAAAGTGTGAACGGCAATTTATTGTTCAGCTGCTTATTTGCTTTTTCTATGAGAGATTTAAACTGTGTCATTAATTTTTAGGCAGTGCTATTGTGGTAAGTTTAACTACTGATATTAAATTATCCTCAACATCTTTAATCTTGATATCCCAAAGCTGTGTTGTGCGCCCTTTATGAACTACGGTAGCGTAAGCAAAGACCTCACCTTCTCGAATACTCTTTACGTGGTTTGCCGAAATCTCGATACCTCTTATATAATACTTCTCTGCATCTAGAAATAACATACTTGCTGCACTACCAACACTCTCTGCCAAGGCCACCATTGCACCACCGTGAAGAACGCCATCTGGTTGATGAACCTTAGGAGTAACTGGCATTTTAGCTACCAATACATCATCTCCTACATCAATAAACTCAATGTCTAGAGTTTCCATCATAGTATTCTTGCAAATTTCTTTACATCTACTTAATACCTCTTCTTTAGAATATTTCATTTCGTTTGGTTTACTTTGTAAAGATACAATCTATAGCTATGAATTCTAAGGAAAAGCAAATCAAGTATGAGAGTAGCAACTCCTATTCTACCCTAAATAAACTAACAGAAGACACGAAACATATCTGGCTAGTTTTTCACGGTATGGGTTACTTAAGCAGATATTTTATAAGAGAGTTTGAAGAATTTGATGCTAAGGACCATTACTTTATAGCTCCACAAGCTCCAAGTAAATACTATCAAAGTAAAGATTTTAGAAGAGTTGGCGCTTCTTGGTTAACTAAGGAAAATACTGTAGTAGAAACTGAAAACGTGCTTACGTATGTTAATGCTATTTATAAAGCTGAAATAAAACCTATTTTAGAGAAACACAATCATGTAAAATTTCATGTGTTAGGGTTTTCTCAAGGCGTTTCCATAGCAAGTAGATTTGTAGCTAAATACAACATATCATGTGATAATCTTGTTTTACATTCTGGAGGCATTCCAAAAGAATTAGAACCCTTAGACTTTAAAACATTTAAAGGCAAAGCTTGGCTTCTTTACGGTAACGAAGATGAATGGTTAACAGATGAAAAATTAGAATATGAAAAAGGAAGAGCTTTAATTCTATTTAGTGAACGGCTTACAACCTTGGAGTTTCAAGGAGCACACAAGCTAAACACAGAAGCTTTAAACAAAATTATTTTTAATACCACAGCATAAAAAAAAAGCCACATTATCTAAGTAATAAGATAATGTGGCTTTAATCAGTTTAAAATATTAAATGCTATAATTTCTTAGCGTTTTTTACTTTTTGCTTAGTAAGAGCAACGTCTAATACTTGAGACATATCTGTCACATAATGAAACGTCAAGCCTTTTAAGTACTCTTCTTTTATTTCTTTTATATCTCTACGATTGTCTTCACATAAAACAATTTCTTTTATCCTTGCGCGTTTTGCAGCTAAGATCTTTTCTTTAATTCCGCCAACTGGCAATACTTTTCCTCTAAGAGTTATTTCACCAGTCATAGCCACGCTCTTTTTAACTTTGCGTTGCGTAAACAGAGAGACTAAAGACGTTAACATTGTTATACCAGCACTTGGGCCATCTTTTGGCGTTGCCCCTTCAGGAACATGCACATGAATATCACGTTTTTCATAAAAATCGTAATTAATACGTAACTTTTCGGTACGGCTTCGCACAACGGTCATGGCTGCTTGAATAGATTCTTGCATAACGTCACCCAACGAGCCGGTATAACTTAGCTTACCTTTACCTGGCACAGAGGCCGTTTCAATGGTAAGCAGCTCGCCACCCACTTGAGTCCATGCAAGACCAGTAACTAAGCCTACGCGATTTTCATCATCAGCTTTGCCATAATCAAAACGTTGTACGCCTAAGAATTCAGATAAATTGTCTTGGCTAATCGTTACTTTTTTAACTTTCTTGTCTAAAAGTATAGATTTAACGGCTTTTCGACATAACTTAGAAATATCGCGCTCTAAAGCACGCACACCCGCTTCTCGAGTGTAATAACGAATAATGCCAATAATCGCACTGTCTTCAATTTCAATTTCAGTATTCTTTAAACCATTACGTTCTATTTGTTTATTTAACAAATGATTTTTAGCGATGTTAAGTTTTTCATCTTCGGTGTAACCCGATAAACGAATAACCTCCATGCGGTCAAGTAAAGGCCCAGGAATATCCATACTGTTTGACGTAGCAACGAACATCACGTCAGAAAGATCGTAATCTACTTCTAAGTAGTGATCATTAAAGCTACTGTTTTGCTCTGGGTCTAGTACTTCTAGAAGTGCTGATGCAGGATCACCACGCATATCAGAAGCCATTTTATCTATTTCATCGAGTAAAAATAACGGGTTTTTCACACCAACTTTGGCAATTTTTTGAATTAGTTTACCTGGTAAAGACCCAATATAGGTTCTTCTGTGACCACGTATTTCAGCTTCATCGCGAACACCACCCAATGCCATACGAACATATTTACGTCCGGTTGATTTAGCAATAGATTGCCCTAACGAGGTTTTACCTACACCAGGAGGCCCTACTAAACATAATATTGGCCCTTTTAACTGGCTTACACGTTGCTGAACGGCCAAATACTCAAGTATCCGCTCTTTAACTTTATCTAGCCCGTAATGATCTTTGTCTAACACTTCTTGTGCTAATTTAAGGTTACGCTTTAATTTACTGCGTTTTTTCCAAGGTACGCTGATCATCCAATCGATGTAACTTCGCACAACAGTTGCTTCCGCAGACATTGGCGACATCATTTTCAATTTCTTTAATTCTGTTAAGGTTTTCTCTTTAGCTTCTTTAGGCATTTGAGCTGCTTCAATCTGCTTTTCGATTTGCTCAACTTCGTTCGAGCCCTCTTCATCATCACCCAGCTCTTTTTGAATCGCTTTCATTTGCTCATTCAAATAATATTCGCGCTGGCTTTTTTCCATTTGTTTTTTAACACGAGTGCGTATTTTTTTCTCAACTTGCAATAAGTCAATCTCACCTTCCATTAAGGCCATTAAAAATTCAAGGCGCTCTGAAACATGAGTAATTTCTAACACTTTTTGTTTATCAACTAACTTAAGCGGCATGTGCGCAGCCATGGTATCAGCTAGCTGTTCAGCATCATCAATACCCGATACCGAAGTTAATACCTCAGGAGGTATTTTCTTATTTAACTTAACGTAGCCTTCGAACTGAGAAATAGCCGAGCGTATTAACACCTCAGTACTATCGTCAGGAGCGCCTTCTACATGGAGGAAATCAGCGTTAGCTGTAAAGTATTCCGCGGTTTCTACATACTCAGTTATTTGAGCACGACGCACGCCTTCAACTAATACTTTAACCGTACCGTCAGGTAATTTAAGCATTTGTAAAATGGTAGCAATGGTGCCGGTTGTATATAAATCGTCTTGTGTTGGGTCGTCAACTGCGGCATCTTTTTGTGCTACAAGGAAAATTTGCTTATCATTTTCATTAGCAATATCAAGACAACGGATAGATTTTTCGCGACCAACAAACAATGGGATAACCATTTGCGGATAGACAACGACATCACGTAAGGCTAATACGGGAATTTCAACTACGCCAGATAACTCTTTAGTCATTGGTTACTCTCTCGGTAAATAATATGATGTTATTTTTAAAGATATGTATTTGTATATGGGGTGTTTGTAAATACTTTCAACTGATGAATAAAAAAAAGTGGCGTTACCCATGCTGGATAACGCCACTTTTAATCATTAAATAGCTTAGCTGTTATTCTGAAGACGCTTTATCTTGTTGCGTTTCATAAATAATAATCGGCTTAGATTCACCTTTAATAACGGTTTCATCAACAACAACTTTAGTGGCATTGTCCATTGAAGGTATTTCATACATGGTTTCAAGTAAAACCCCTTCAACAATAGAACGTAAACCTCGAGCACCTGTTTTACGTACCATGGCTTTATGTGCAATTGCAGTTAAAGCGTCTTCTCTAAATTCAAGCTCAACATTCTCCATATCAAAGAGTGCTTTAAATTGCTTAGTTAAAGCATTTTTAGGCTCTTGCAATATTTGGATCAGTGCGCTTTCATCAAGTTCAGTTAGTGTAGCTACTACCGGTAAGCGTCCAATAAACTCTGGAATTAAACCATATTTAACTAGATCTTCAGGTTCTACATCTTGAAAACGTTCTGTTAACGATTTCTCTTGGTCTTTGCCACGTACTGTAGCACCAAAACCAATTCCCGTACCGGTATGACAGCGTTGTTCAACAACTTTATCAAGGCCAGCAAAAGCACCGCCACAGATAAATAAGATTTTAGAGGTATCAACCTGTAAAAACTCTTGTTGTGGATGCTTACGACCCCCTTGTGGAGGAACAGAAGCAATAGTACCTTCAATAAGCTTTAATAAAGCTTGCTGAACACCTTCACCTGATACATCACGGGTAATAGATGGGTTGTCTGATTTACGTGAAATTTTATCAATTTCATCAATGTAAACTATACCGCGCTGTGCTTTCTCAACGTCGTAGTCACATTTTTGTAATAGCTTCT
>OJCY01000549.1_pt1 | contig 9516 bp, 9 predicted proteins | sample 1592321 | NCBI WGS metagenome assembly OJCY01 (sample SAMN05416784, study PRJEB24817) | seawater metagenome | isolation source: Sea water | place: Canada:Atlantic | collected 2013-07
GTGGGCTCGGAGATGTGTATAAGAGACAGATATTTAGTACCACTTGCTTCTTCGTGTCCTCGTCTTCTAAAGGTTAAAAATTCAACTAAAACAGGACGTGGATTCTCACGCATACTTTCTGCAAGCGCTGAAACTTTTTGATAAACCTCCAAGATATTATTACCATCTATAATATGACTTTCCATACCATATCCTAAACCTCTGTCTGCTAAATTTTCACATCGGTATTGCTCTGTTGTAGGAGTAGATAATCCGTAACCATTGTTTTCTATGCAAAATAAGACAGGTAAATCCCAAACAGAAGCTACATTAAGTGCTTCATGAAAATCACCTTCACTAGTACCACCTTCTCCTGTAAAAACAGCTGTAATATTCTTTTCGTTTTTTAATTTATGTGCTAATGCAATGCCATCTGCTACTCCAAGTTGCGGACCTAAATGCGAAATCATTCCCACAATATTAAATTCTTGAGTACCAAAATGGAAACTACGATCTCTTCCTTTAGTAAATCCACTAGCTTTACCTTGCCATTGCGTAAATAAGCGGTATAACGGAATATCTCTATTAACAAAAACACCTAAGTTTCTGTGCATAGGCAAAATATATTCTTCTTTTTGTAACGCTAAGGTTACGCCTGCAGAAATAGCTTCTTGGCCAATACCGCTAAACCATTTAGATATTTTACCTTGTCTTAATAAAATAAGCATCTTCTCCTCTATTAACCTTGGCTTTAGCATTGCCAAGTAAAGTTTTAAGAGTTCCTCATTGCTTAGGTTATCTTTTGAGTATTTAAATATAGGTGCTGTTTCGGTTGGGTTTGCCATGATATTTATATTGTATACCAAATGTAGAAAAAATGGCATTGTGAAGGTAATTTGAACAAAACTTTATAAGTAAGTTATTCACTATACATTTTATTATATTTGTAGGACTTACAATTATTTTACTATGAACAATATCCCAAGTGTAGATTTAGCCGATTTCTTATCGGATGATCCAGATAGAAAACAAAAATTTGTTAATGAAATAGGTTCTGCTTACGAAGAAATTGGTTTCGTATCACTAAAAAATCACTTTCTAGAAGATGATTTGGTAGATAACCTTTATAAAGAAGTAAAATCTTTCTTTGCTCTACCTACTGAGGTTAAAGAAAGTTATGAAATAGATGGCCTTGGTGGTCAACGTGGTTATATTTCTTTTGGAAAAGAACATGCCAAAGGACGTAAAAAAGGAGATTTAAAAGAATTTTGGCATTTTGGACAAGAAGCAGATGAAGATGCAAACCTTATAGAAGATTATCCTGAAAACGTACAGGTAAAGGAGTTAGATAATTTTAACTCCACTGGTATGCAAGCTTACAAGATGTTAGAGAAGACAGGTATTTATGTACTACGTGCATTAGCATTGTACATAGGTTTAGAAGAAACATATTTTGATCATTGGGCTCGTAACGGAAACTCAATCTTAAGACCTATACATTATCCTCCAATTACACAAGAGCCAGATGGTGCTGTTCGTGCTGGTGCTCATGGAGATATAAATTTAATCACTCTACTAATGGGTGCTTCAACAGGTGGTTTACAAGTACTTCGAAAAGATGGAAAGTGGATAGATGCTATTCCTGAAGAAGATGAACTTGTAATTAATGTAGGTGATATGTTGGAAAGACATACCAACAATAAGTTAAGATCTACTATACACCGCGTAATTAATCCACCTAAAGAAGATTGGGGAAATCCTCGTTACTCAATTCCATTCTTTATGCATCCGCGTAGTGAGATGAAGTTAGATTGTTTAGATGAATGTGTTTCTCCAGAAAACCCTAAGCAATATGAAGATATTACAGCTGGCGAATTTTTACACCAACGTCTAGTAGAAATAGGACTTATTAAAAAGTAATATGGACTTAAAAGATCAATTAAAAAACTTATTTCCAGAGCACGAATCTACTGAAGCTGAAGATGCAACCAATGATAATGAGGGTTTGTGGATACAGGACGCACCATTACTTTGTAAGTATGAAAAGCGCCGTGGCAAACCTATTACTATAATAGATGGTTATACTGGAGCTCAAGAAGATTTTAAGCAACTTGCCAAAGATTTAAAAAAGAGTCTTGGTGTTGGTGGTAGTTTTAAAGACGATCAAATTATTATACAAGGAGATTACCGTATTGAAATAATGGATATGCTAAAAGACAAAGGTTTTTTAGTAAAACGTGTAGGTGGTTAAACCTTATTTATTAGTATCATAAAGAGTAGCTGTTTTAGATTATACTAAAGGCTACTCTTCTTAGTTTATAACAAAATATGCAAATTCCAGAATCTGAACTTATATTAAATGCAGATGGTAGTATTTATCACTTAAATATCCTACCAGAGCAATTGGCGCAAACTGTTATTACAGTAGGCGATCCAGATCGTGTAGAAGATATTACCAAACACTTTGACAGTGTTGATGTTAAAGTAAGAAAACGTGAATTTCACACGCAAACTGGCAAGTGTAATGGCAAGTCTATTACAGTAATATCAACAGGAATTGGTACAGATAATATAGATATTGTTTTTAATGAATTAGATGCCTTAGCTAATATAGATCTTAAGACGAGAGAAATTAAAGCTGAAAAAACAGCCTTAGATATTATTCGCGTAGGTACATCTGGAGCAATACAAGAAGATATTCCTATCGATTCGTTTTTAGTTTCAGAACTGGGAATAGGGTTTGATACTTTATTGCATTATTATGACAGTAAACATTTACAACGCTTAAACCTATCAAAATCTTTAACACAACAATTAGGATTATCTGAGGAGAAATCTCATCCCTATATCGTTTCAGCAGATCCTGAATTACTTAAAACTTTAGATTCTACAAAACTTATAAAAGGTATTACTGCAACAAACGTTGGCTTTTATGCACCACAAGGTCGTGTATTACGAGCTGGTTTAAGTGATGTTAACTTTATGCAAAAGTTGAAAAATGCACGATTAGATGCACGCAAAATTACTAACTTGGAAATGGAGACTGCCGGGATTTACGGTATGGCTTCCTTACTAGGTCATCGTGCAGTCTCTTTAAACGCTATTCTGGCAAATCGTGCAAATGGTGAGTTTAGTAAATCACCTAAAGACACTGTAGACAACCTTATTTTATACACCTTAGAAAAACTTACACACTAAATGGCTATTGAAAAAGAGTTAAGGCTCAAAGAAAATATTAAGCACAGAGATGTAAACTGGCTTAGTTTTAATGAGCGTGTGTTGCAAGAAGCAGAAGACCAAAGTACGCCATTATATGAGCGTTTAAAGTTTCTTGCCATCTTCTCCTCTAATCTCGATGAACATTTTAGAGTAAGGGTTTCACAACTTAGACAAATTAAACGCATAGATAAAAGCTTGAGAAAGCGTTTGGCGTTTAGACCTAAGAAGGAAGTAAAAGAAATATTAAAAGGTGTAAAAAGTCATCAAGAACGCTTCGGAACAGTCTTTTTCGATGAAATTATTCCACAATTAAAAGAGCATAATATTCACCTTATAAATTCCGGTGAATTTTCTGAGCCACAATGCAAAGAAGCTTCAGATTATTTTGCAACCAAAATAGCACCAGAACTAAATCCTAAAATTGTCGATTTCAAGACTGATAAAGATGTTTTTCTTCAGAATAACACCATCTATTTTGTTGTCGCATTTGAAAATGAAAAGCAATGTGGTCTCTTAAATATTCCTGTTGAAGCGTGTGGGCGTTTTTATACATTTAAGAATAAGGATTCAAAAGATTACTTTATAACGTTTATTGATGATATAGTAAGATCCAAAGTATCTCAGATCTTTCCTAATAAAACAGTAAAAGGAATTTATGAGGTTAAAATGTCTAGAGATGCAGAACTATATTTAGATGATGAATATGAAGGCATCTTAGCAGAAAAAATTTATAACTCGTTAGAGCAACGTACAGAAGGACAACCAACACGTTTGTTGTACGATGCAAAAATGCCTAAAGAATTAAGGAAAGCAATTCGTAAATATTTAGGTCTAGGTAAAATAGATATGATGCCTGGTGGCACCTATCACAATTTTAGTGACTTTTTTGGGTTTCCAGATCCTACAGACAATACAGATCTTCATTACAAACCACTACAACCACTAAAACATAAGTATTTAGAGTCATCTACAGATTATTTTAAAACAATAAAGGAGAAAGACCAATTACTACATTTTCCTTTTATGTCTTTTAGTTATGTGGAGCGTTTTATAGAGCAAGCTGCAGAAGATGAAAATGTTACTGCAATAAAAATATCACTATATCGTGTTGCAGATGAGTCGCGCCTTACAACCGCACTTTTAAAAGCATTAGATAATGGCAAAGCTGTCACAGTATTTATTGAAGCAAAAGCGCGGTTCGATGAGAAGAATAATATTGTTTGGGGTCGCAAGTTTGAGGATAAAGGTGCTAAAGTTATTTATAGCTATCCGCGTATTAAAGTACATTCTAAAATATTGATGGTTGAGCGTTTAGAGAACGGCAAAAACAAACGCTACGCCTATATTGGTACAGGAAACTTTAATAGCAAAACCTCAAAAATATATTGTGACCATGCCATCTTTACGGCTCATAAAAAAATCACCAAAGAGCTTTCCAGAGTTTTTGATGTCTTAGAAGGCGATTTAATAATTCCTAGAAACAAACACTTGCTTATTTCTCCATTTACCACAAGACGTGTATTTGAAAAGCTAATAAGACAAGAAATGGATCTAGCACAAGAAGGCAAACCAGCATCTATTACAGCAAAAATGAATAGTCTGGAAGATCCTGCAATGATAGACCTTCTTTATAAAGCAAGCGATGCTGGTGTTATTATAAGGCTATTGGTACGTGGCTTTTCTTGTCTAATACCTGGTAAAAAAGGTTTAAGTGAGAATATTTACATGACCAGTATTATAGATAGATTCTTAGAACACGGTCGTATTTATAAGTTTGGTAATAATGGAGAAGAATTGCTGTATTTTGGAAGTGCAGACTGGATGACAAGAAACCTTGACAGACGTATTGAAGTTCTTACACCATTATACGATGAAGATTTAGCACAAGAATTAAATGACATTCTTAACATTCAGCTTTCAGACAATGTGAAAGCAAGAATACAAGATGCACAAGAAAGTAATACCTTTGTAAAACCTAAAGTTGGTGAGTCGCTAGTGCGATCTCAATACGCTATTTACAATTACCTTAAAGAGAAACATAGTAATGACTAAGTTACGAATTGGAGGTGTTCCAGAACACTTTAACCTACCTTGGCACCTTTGCCTAGATAATGACGAATTTTCTGAAGTTGGTCTAGATATCACGTGGAGAGATTTTTACGGCGGCACAGGACAAATGAGTAAGGCTTTAAGGGATAATGAGATAGATGTTGCCATTATGCTTACAGAAGGTATAGTAAAAGATATTATAGATGGCAATCCTAGTAAAATAATTCAAAAGTATATTGCATCTCCTCTTATTTGGGGAATTCACGTTGCTCAAGACTCTAAGTATACAACCATTGCAGACCTTAAAGACACAACTTGTGCTATTAGTCGTTTTGGTTCTGGATCTCACCTTTTAGCGTATGTAAATGCCCAAAATATGGATTGGGATACAAGTGAGTTAAAATTTGAAGTTGTAAAAAATCTAGACGGTGCTTTAGAGGCGTTACCAGAAGATAAGGCTCAGTATTTTATGTGGGAACACTTTACCACTAAACCCTATGTAGATAATGGTACGTTTAGACGCGTTGGAGATTGTCCTACACCTTGGCCTTGCTTTGTTATTGTAGCCAGAGATGAGGTTATAAAAAATAACACCAAAGATTTAGAAGCATTGTTAGATGTTATAAACAGAACATCTAAAGAGTTTAAGAGTATACCTATGATATCTAAGACACTCTCTAATGCCTATGAGCAAGATGAGAAAGATATTAAAGAATGGTTGGGATTAACCCGTTGGAGCCAAGAACAATTATCTGAAACAACTATTACTAATGTACAAGATAAGTTGCTTGAGCTAGAGCTAATTTCAGAAAAGATAGACTATAATTCAATTTGCCATACATTTAAATAACGTTAAGATTATTTAAAGATAACCTGCTTATTATCACTCCTTAAAGCATTTCAGCTTAAATTAACTTCTTTTATCGAAAAGAGAAATTTAGTGCCGTTATTAACGCAACTCTTTTACTTTATTTACATCTAATATTAAAGTAGTCCCCAAAAACAACACATACAAAAACTGTATTCATGACAACATTTTTATGCATTTTAGGAGGACTCATCTTATTAAATTTTCTTCTTATTAAGTTTAGCTGTAACGACTGCGAAAAAGAAAAAAAAGTATCTAATAATCACCAACTGGCAGCAGATAAGTAATTACCAAACTATGGGCTCTTGTCCTGTTTCTATTAAGTAAGCATTTGCTTGTGAGAAATGTTTGTTACCAAACCAATATCCTCTATTTGCACTTAATGGTGAAGGATGACCGCTTGTAAGCACACAATGTTTTTCTTCATTAATCTTTTTGCCTTTCTTTTTTGCAAATCCACCCCAAAGTAAAAACACTACATTTTTTTTAGAATCTGAGATTGTCTGTATAACAGCATCTGTAAATGTTTCCCAACCTCTTTTTTGATGACTACCAGCCTCGTGTGCTCTTACAGTTAATGTTGCATTTAATAATAACACGCCTTGTTTTGCCCAACGCTCTAAATTACCATCTTCAGGAAATGGTGTATTAAGATCTGTTTCAATCTCTTTAAAGATATTTATTAATGAAGGTGGCAGAGCTATTCCTGGTTTTACAGAAAAGCAAAGACCGTTAGCTTGACCAACGCCGTGATAAGGATCTTGTCCTATAATAACCACCTTTACATCATTAAAAGAACAATGATTAAATGCAGAAAAAATATCCTGCCCTTTAGGAAAACAGGTGTGTTGAGAATATTCTTCTTTCACAAAATCTGTAAGTTCCTCAAAATAAGGCGACTCAAATTCAGATTTCAAAATTGTTTTCCAGCTTTCATCTATATCTACATTCATCTTAAATTGTTTAATTTTGTGATGCCTAAATTTAGGCAATTACTATGATAAAAATTCACCCAAAAACTTTAAAAGATCTCGAGTTTCACACTGTTTGTACACAAGTACAAGACATTTGTATTACAGAATTAGGAAAGCAGTTTGCTAATGAGCTACAACCTTTTGCTACTAAAGATCTTACTATAAATGCTTTAACTAGAGTACAGGAATATATGAGTTCTTGGCTCAAGGAAAGCACTATTCCTAACCACGGTTATGATGCTATAAATAGAGAGCTACAGTTACTAGGAATAGAGGATTCTGTATTAGAAACGTACAGCTTCAGAAAATTAGCCTCTATTTCAGAAAGTGCCAATATACATCTTAGGTTCTTTAAAAAATTTAAGGAGCACTACCCTACACTATATCAGTTTGTTTCAGAAACAGAATATACAACTGCTATTGTAGATACTATAAATAAGGTGATAGATAAATATGGTGAGCTTAAAGATGATGCTTCGCCTTTATTACAACAAACCCGAAGGCACATATCTATAGTTAAAGGAAAGATAAACAGCAGCTTTTCTAGCGCATTATCGCAATACCAAGGTTACGGTTATTTAGATGAGATTAGAGAAAGTGTTGTAGATAATATAAGAGTGCTCGCAGTGCAAGCTATGCACAGGCGTAAAGTAAAAGGTAGTATTCTTGGCAACTCCAAAACTGGTAGTATAGTTTACATACAACCAGAAGCCACACAGCAACATACAAGAGAACTTAACAACCTACAATACGAAGAAAAAGAAGAAATTAAACGCATCTTAAAAGCACTTACAGACCTGGTAAGACCCTATGATTCGTTGTTAAGTGAGTACCAAACTTTACTATCTCATATAGATCTTATTTCTGCTAAGGCCAATTATGCAAAGCGATTAAACGCAGTATTGCCAGCAATTTCAGAAACTAGAGAGTTAGAGTTAAAAGATGCCTATCATCCATTATTGTTTTTAAACAATGAAGCTAAGGGTGAAAAAACATATCCTCAGGATATAATCTTAAATAAGGACAACCGCATTATTGTAATTTCTGGCCCTAACGCTGGTGGTAAAAGTATCACACTTAAAACAGTGGGATTATTACAAGTTATGCTGCAAAGTGGATTGCTAATACCAGTGCACGAGTATAGCAGAGTCTCTTTATTCAATAAAATACTTACAGACATTGGTGACAACCAATCTATCGAGAATCATTTAAGCACCTACAGTTACCGCTTAAAGAATATGAATTACTTTTTGCGTAAATGTGATGAGAACACTTTGTTTTTAATTGATGAATTTGGTACAGGTTCTGATCCCGAATTAGGTGGTGCTTTAGCTGAAACATTTTTAGAAGTATTTCACGAAAGAGAATCTTACGGCATCATTACAACTCACTACGCCAACTTGAAGAAGATGGCACAAGAAACTGAAGCTATTAACAATGCCAACATGTTGTTTGATAGTCGAAGCTTAGAGCCTGTTTACAAATTACAAATGGGTGAAGCTGGTAGCTCGTTTACGTTTGAGGTAGCACAAAAAAATGGTATCCCGTACAGTTTAATAAACCGCTCTAAGAAAAAAGTAGAACGTGGCAAGATTAGGTTTGATAAGAGTATTGCTAAACTACAACAACAACGCAGTAAACTCCAAAAAACAACTACTGCTTTAGAAACTAAAAAGCAAAAAGCAGCTTCAGAACAAGAAAAGCTAGCTGAAATTAACGATAAGGTACAAGCCAAGCTAGAAAGCTACCAAGAATTGTATGATACACACCAACGTATGATACACTTAGGGACGCGTGTAGATACTATTGCAGAGAAATTCTTTTATAATAAAAATAAGAAGAATTTAAACAGCGAGTTAATGAAGCTCATACAGATTGAAAACTCTAAGCGCCAAAAACAATCTGTAGAAAAAGAGCGCGAAGAAAAACGCAAGCAACAAAAAATAAAGCGCGAAGCTCAGGAAAAGATAAAAACTATAAGAGAGAAGAAAAAGGTAGAAAAAAAGAAAGCTGAAAAGATTGAAGCAGCAAAACCTAAGATCTCTTTAAAGGTTGGAGATAAAGTAAGACTCCAAGACGGTAAGGCAACAGGAACTATAGATAAGATTGAAAAAGATCGCGCTACAGTAAACTATGGTATCTTTACGACAGATGTATCTTTAAACGAACTCGAATTTGTCTCAAGACCTTAACCCAATGCCAACTGAAGCCAATATAGCTTACGGTGATAAAATCATTTTGTTTGATGGTGTTTGCAATCTTTGCAACAACGCCATCAATTTTATAATTACTCACGACAAACACAAGACTTTTAAGTTTGCACCACTGCAAAGCACAATAGGAAAACAACTTATTAAGGAACGTGGTATAGACACTACCTGTCTCTTATACACATCTCCGAGCCCACGAGACTCCTGAGCATCTCGT
>OJCY01000562.1_pt1 | contig 9420 bp, 13 predicted proteins | sample 1592321 | NCBI WGS metagenome assembly OJCY01 (sample SAMN05416784, study PRJEB24817) | seawater metagenome | isolation source: Sea water | place: Canada:Atlantic | collected 2013-07
TCAGGAGTCTCGTGGGCTCGGAGATGTGTATAAGAGACAGGATTCAGGGATTTCATCGACATAAGCTGTATTCTTTTGGCCTGTCTCAATAAGTTTGATGTGGAATTGAGGCATTGAATCGGGATCAAGAATACTATTATCATTAGGGTTGGCAACGACGCCAAGTATTTCTACTTTTTTACCATCCCAGTCCGCAAATTCATTAATGTCGTCTATGTTTTGAAATACGCTAATCATGTGTGTGAACGCCTATATTTAAGTTGTGAACTCATTATACTTGCCTACACGACAACTGCAATGTTTTCTGGACAATTGGGGGGGAGTGGCGATTTCAGCCACTTTTTTTTGTCGTCAAAGCATGAAGGCGTAACCAATGATTAAGAACGCCCATGAAATCACAGTTTTGACACTCCACTGAAAACGGTCAAAAAGCACCTCATCTGCTTTTTCGTAAATGCCATACATTACTGCTGCCGCAGGGGTTTCGTGCAGTAGCCTAAATAGTTGATCAAACCTGATCATTTGTCATAATCCCTTATTTAAGGTATATCTATAATGAATGGTCAACAATGTTACTCAATAGGCGAAACAGCATTAAAGCTAGGTGTCTCTGTCGTCACGCTCAGGCGATGGGATAAGTTAGGCAAGCTATCGAGTCAATTCCGCACGGTAGGCAATCACAGGCGTTTTACGGCCAAGAGTATTGCTAATATTTATCAAGATAAGGCTAGGATCAATGTTTGTTATGCTAGAGTGTCCTCTCACGATCAGAAAAAGGACTTAGAAACCCAAGCCGACTATTTAAGTCACTATTGCCGAGAGCGCCAAATAGAGCATATTGTTATTAAAGACTTAGGCTCTGGCCTTAACTTTAAGAAGAAAGGCTTAAATAAACTCATAGGCATGATCTTGTCAGGCGAAATTGACACAATTTATGTATCTAACAAAGATAGGTTATTACGCTTTGGTAGTGAATTAATCGTCAAGATTGCAGCACAATTTAATACCAATGTTGTGTTTTTAGAAGATAAAGCGCAAAACTTTGAGCAAACGCTCGCAAAAGACGTGCTCGAAATCATTACAGTATTTAGTGCGAAGCTGTACGGCTCGCGCTCTCACAAAAAACGCGCCAAAAAATGACAAACCTTAATACATCATGATAATCTATTGTTAATTACATCAAGTATTAATAATGTGACCGAAAAATCTGACGACAATTTACCTGAAAAAGAAAAGAAGCCTGATTTTAAAATCGAAGGGTGTTTTTCAGTGCGCGTCAAACAAACTAAAGCTAAAAAAGCATTGATGCATTGCATTAAGTATGATGCGAATCATGCAAAAAACATGGTCTTGATCTTACGCTCTCAGCTTTACGAATCCCAAAAGACCAGTGAGTCGATACGTGATGTTTACCATGCGTTTATTAACGATAGGTTGTTGCGTGATACCGTTTATGGCAGAAAAGGCGGTAAGGGCGCAGATAAAGTCACACTCATCCGCGAATTCTTTAAAGATAATGCCCTTTTTCAGCAACTATGTACATTCAGCCAACGCCAACTTGACGCAAAAACCTTTCACTCGGTCTTAGGTAGCGTCTCGGCCAGTTATGAGCAGTTCTTTACTAACATTAAGTCCTATACCGCCAACCCGACCGCTTATGCTATGAAGTTTGGGAATACAGGTGCGCCAAGGCCACCAAGAGCAAAGAAGCTGGTGACTGTCTCTCAAGCCTCAATCGCATTGGATAGAGAAAAGTGGTCGTTACAAGACAGAATTGTCGATAAACAGACCAAGGAAACACGCCCTTATGTGCGCATAAAATGCGCACATAGAAAGGCTATTTTTGTACCTATTAATTGGCATGAATTCCCTATCCCAAGTGGTAAGTGTTTGCGCTCCTTGAATGTGAATATTAGCAACGATGCTGTCTATTTAAATTTCACGTATGGTCAAGAAGCAACCCAAAGTGGGGGTAAAAAAGAAACGGCGAAAAGTATCCAGAACCGACCCAAATGGGCGGCGGCTGACGTAGGCATGATCAATGTGCTGTCCTTGCTTGTTGATGATAAAGACACGCCTTCACTACTTATCTGCGGCAAAGCATTTACAAATTACAACAAGCAATTTAATCGCCATAAGGCCAGGCTAGACAAAGACATTGCCGCACAAGCCACTAAATTTAAGACGATTAAGCGAAAAGATGATGAGATCACTATCGCCATCAAGCACAGTCCGTTAGGCGAATCCATTAAGCGCACTAGAACGCACTTAATTGAATGTCGTAATCGGTATTTTGATACAGAGTTTAATAAAATATCCAGACGCATAACAGACTACCTGTTACAAGCTGGTGTGACCGACCTTGCACTGTCTAAAAACTTAAGCTTCTTAAAAACAAGTGAAGAAAAATCCAAGTTAAACAGCCAAACTCGACAAAGCTTTTACCACTTGCCGTTTGGTCGATTACTCAATCTCATTGAACAAAAATGCCAACTCGTTGGTATTCAGATTCATTTTATTAATGAAGCGTACAGTTCTAAAGTATCTTGTTTTTCTGCTGACGTAAGACAAGCTAACGCCCTTCGCCTTGAAAAAGGTCAATCCTTATCAACTAATGACTGCAAAGGCAGTCGTGTTAAACGAGGATTGTACAAAGATAGCGGCTCTGGCTTGAAATTCCATGCAGATATTAACGGTGCAATTAATCATATTAAGATAGCGAATGCGGATTACGAACCGTTCCATCTCTTGCACCACAAGAAAAAACTCTGTAATCCGATACGGATTAAAAGTGACTTCTCTTTTTGCAGGCTAACGCCTGCAACGCGAGAGTCAAAACAGTACCATTGCAGTGAAATAGCTGCATAACTGGGTACAAAACGAAAAAAACAAAATCAACCAAATGATCAGGTTTGATTAGTTATAAGTTTTCGGCGAAATGAATGGCAAAAGTGGTTTGGGTTTTCTCTTCTTGCGTTAGTGTAATCATAGGTGCTCTCCTTGATTCATTATGATTAATACCAATGGTAGCATAATGTTTCAAAAAGGCAGCGGAAGTGAAAATAATGTTGTCCATTATCATTTTGAAAAAAATGGACGTGGGATTATCATTTTGAAGTGCAGAAATTTTGGTGCTTTATCATAATGAAATAAGTAGATAAACACTCGCCGCCGGAGCGGCCAGGTTTAACTCGTCAGTAAGCAGCTTGTTGCCCAATTCACATGCTGAGTTTTTGCATAGTTACCACCAGCCTTAAGGCCACCGAAAACCCAAGTACCTTTTCAAGGGAATTTCATCAATTTAAGGTTTTACCTGTTCGGCTTTCACGGTTTCGATTATTACGCACTAGGTTGTCGTATGCATCGCTTCGCTCAAAGAAAAACAGGTGGTGCTGCTTACGCTCCGCGGCCTCGTTTGCCCTATGGGCGAAATCGCTGTAAAGAGTAGCCTCATTTTACTGAAGGGGAAGATAAAGTCAATAAAAATGAGACAAAAAGCACTGAATTTACAGTGCCAGTTCCATCTGCATTTTGGTGTCAGGATTAATAAGTCGGTTGCAGTAGAAACCAATCAACTCGCCCATGTAAGACCAGATGGAGCGGCTTACGCCATTCCCTAACAGGCGGTGGGCGGCTGAGAAGTTCCCCCGTTGAGAAACCAAAGGGGTATCCCCTTTCCATACTGCTTCAACCAAAGACTGTAACGCCTTAGGCAACCGTCTGATACGCCCATGCTCATCCGGCATAATTTGACGTTGAAAATCAGGGTTTGTCGGGTGTTGTATCATCGGTGTACCCGCTTTAGGTGAGCCATATGAAGCCGGTATGGTGGTCATTTGGTTTTCCGCGCCGGTGTACAAACAATTGCGATACCCGATATGCTTCATATCATCGCGCTGTTTAACATGTTTCATTTCACGCCACACAGGGGCGTCATGAGGGACATTGTTTAAAAACGATGAAATGCTAGGGCTGGTGGTTTTAGCTGGCATAGGAAGCGCATCAAAGTCGAATGCCGGCAAGCTTTTTGTTATTGCCATAATACAAACGCGAGGTCTAGATTCTAATTCACCAAAATCATGCCCATCAAAAACCTTTTGCACAAAGCGGTAATCAGGCAATGCGCGTTCGATAAGCGACAAGGTTTCTGAGGTGCCAAAGTTAGGCACGTTCTCAAAAGTGACAACAGCGGGATTCATCGCTTTAAGCGCGTTGATAAGTGGAATAAACAATGTACCACAATGAGGGTGAAGCAAGTCAAAGTTATCCGCTTTCGTTAGCGCAGAAAACCCGACACAAGGATAGCCAATTTCCACCCAATCTAACTCTTTCGGTAAGTCTGCTAGGTTGAGACGATGAAGGTCGTCAACAATCGCCACCGCATCGTCTGTCGCAGTGTCCCAAATCGGGTTGCCGTCTAGGTTGCATGACATGGCGAGCTCGCTGTTATCATTAGCAAAAGCCATGGCGGAGTTGATACCTTGTTTTTTAAGTCCTTCCTGTAAAGAATATGCAAGCATACCAAGACCAGAGAAAAAACTGCCTTTGCGTAACGGTTCGCCCGACTTTAATTTAGCGATAAAACGATTAGCACGCGCAAGTTCGTTTTTATCTTCGTGGTGAAGCGTTAAAATGATGCAGTTTTGTCTAAACGTCACGGTGATCATGCAGTCTTTGCCGCCTAACGCCTGAGCGGTTTCTTTATCGCGCAACTCAAGCAATTCGCCGCGCGCGGTATTCATGATGCGCTTAGAGCCATTAACGTCAGGCTTGATAACAATGCGCCCTGCGGTACGAGTAATGGAAATCGCGGTGCCAGCGAAGAAGTTGGATGCTCTTAGAGCTGCGTCATTCTTGATGTAAGCACGTCCCACACCGCCGGATAGCATTTTAAACTTGTAGCTTTTTATTCGTGTGATGAATTTGCGTTTCATTTTATTTTTCTCGTGTTGGATTCGTATCAACAATATGCATTCATAATAATCAATTTGACATAAAATTGCAAGTAAGTTATCTCAAAATCGAAAGAAAAGGAGTAGATTGAAGTCTAGCTAAAAGGGAGGTATCATTGTTTTTTTTTACAAAAAAGGATTAAACATGAAAAAAGCATTAATCGCAGGGGTGGGGCTGCTATGGTTGGCGTCAGCCCAGGCGGCCATTAACCCAGAAAGTTATAGCGCAACGAATTTCAAAGATTTGTTGAAAAAACCGGACTTAGTTGAGTACGCGCACCACGCAGGTACGCTAAAAAAACTAACCAATTTTTTATCAACAGAACGCGTGGAAATTTCATCAGAGTATGAGATTTTGGTTAACGGGGAAAATGTAATGACAGTGACCGGCCCCATAACCGAGGATGCGTTGGTACGATTTGAAAATGCGCTTAATACGCCCATTGGTGAGCGTAGTGAATTGAAGCTTATGTTGGGGCGGATCCTCAATATAAGCACGATGGATTACTTAAAAGACTTGTTGTAGTCCCGCCTAAAACAAAGCTAAAGAAAGCCGCCCTGACCATGCAAGGCGGCAGTAGGAATTAAACTTTCAGTGATGCCATTACCGAGGGCGTTAAACTACGCTTAAAGGTAGTAGGGGTGCCTTCTTTCAAGTCTATAGCAACAGCCTGACCCTTAGTGTCAAGTCCAATGAATTTATAATGTTTGCGTCCGCGCGGTGATTGTTTAAAAATAGTGCCAAGGTCATCAAGGGTAAAGTTTGTGGTGCCATCTTTAATTTCATCCTCTAACAGGCGGCGAGCGAGTTCTTCTGGCGTTTCGTTAGCATCACCGATGACAAGTTCAAAAGCAATCTTTCCTGAGTTGCCGTTGGAGTATACACTGTTTGATTTTGAGAACACGACCCCGTGTTTTTCGCCCACTTCTTTTAATGCTTCGAGTGCTTCATTTGAAATAGATCTGATAGCGGCTCTGTCTATAATTTGTAAAGTCATAATGACTCCTAGTGTTGTGTGTGTTGTGTGTGTTGTCCGAATTGACAAGACTTATATTAATCAATTTGACATTCAAAATCAAAAAAAAAAGTATTTTTTTAGCTTTGTTAACGTTATTTCTTACTTGCTATCAGGCCATGCTTTGGCCTTGTCGATAATTTTAACATCGTGTTCATCAACGCATTTTTTCGCCGCTTCACGATCTATATTGGCATTGCTGAGAATCGTTTGGGCAAGGGTGGGTTCATCATGAACTTCAACAACAATTCCTGCTGCATAGACAACGCCTTGTGTAAATTCAGACATTGCGCCTTGTTGCTGTTCAGAGTTTAAAGATGGAAGGAAAAGCGTCTCAGCTTTTCTAAATGTTATTGGTTGCCAGTAAATATCCTCATTTCCATCATCATGATAAAGAGCATCTCGGCTATAAATATCCTTAGCGCCTTTTTCTGCAATGGCAGTCCACCATGTTTTTTGCGTTCTATCGAAATAAACGGGGATGCCAGGCAACAGGTTGATCACGACAAAGGTAAATTCTGGTGGGTACGTTCCTTCATCATCAGCATTGAACAGAACCCCTTCTTCCATCAATGAAGGTTCCGATAGCTTTCTTGTAATGGATGAAATCTCTTTTTTTTCAGTGTTCATGGTTAATGCGCCCTTTATATGAATAAAACTTAAACTACGTTGATGTTTGAAAATAGAAAAAATAGGGAATTGATGCCAAATCCCTACTCTTTTAAAAACACGGATGGTAAGTGTTTTTATTGGTATAAACAAGCAGCGACTGAGTTTAATTAAAGTTGCCCAGCCAACACATCAAACGATTCGCATATGTCCTCGCAGAACCGGTATTGGTTCTGATTATATGTAGTGTTGTGGCGCGGTGACTGGGAGGTGTCGGTAAGTGACGCATTCCCATTATCATGCCAGAATGCCCATTTGAAAAAGTGACATAAAAATAGTCTTTATATGCGTTTTCGCACTCAGTAATATGACATTCTTCTCCATTTATCTTAAATTTTTCAGTCTTATTATTTCTACTCTTAGCAGTGTTTTCCTATTTGGTTTCTACTGCATGAGTTAATGCCTGTGTAACCTTCGCCATTAGAAGGTCATAACCTAACAATACGATATCGCCATCTTTGTTTTTTGAAAGCTTATAAAAGTCTTTAATGATCTTAACTGCCTTTATTTTTTGCTCTTCTGAAATTGGTGCTTGATCTAAGATTGGCTTGATTAGCGTTTCACACTCATCTTGAAGCTCATCATCAAGCTTCTCGTAAATTCGAAATGCTTCAACAGCTTTAATTAGTTTGTCTTTATTCTTCAAGGCCGTATCAGTTATCATTACAATGGATTCCTCTGTTATGCCTTTTGAGCAAATTTGCTCCTTAATTTCGACCGTATGTGTCCCATAGGTTGTCTATAATGTCCCACGCAACGTTTTCTGACACATTATAGTTTTTCATAATAACGGCTTCACAATCATCATCATCATCCGAGATCAAGCATACAAATTGAACATCTTCTTTTGATATTTTGTGCTGACCAATAGTAGTTTCTTTTATATTGCTCTCAATTGCATTTGATGCACTCATTACAGCGGCTCCTCAGATATGTCTTTGAGCGAATTCACTCATTAATAATCAACTTAGCTTCATATTAATCATTTTGATTAAACAAGTCAATAAAAAAGCGCTAGAAAAGCGCTTTTTTACGTGAGTTGAACGATTATCTGCCGTGCTTCCTCATGAACTCTTTTACCTTTTCAGCCAATTCTTTTTTTGTCAGGTAATTGCGCATATTTCCATCTGAAATGCCAATCGGACCGAAGGTGCCGCTAGGGGAGTCCGAATAACATTCGCCATGCTCTCTTGCGGCATCTTCGCCATACTCGTCACCATAGTAAAATACGCCGCCTTCCTTTTTGCGCCATTTATACGCATTGATAACGTCAACAAACATTTCATAGTAAACTGATTTTTTTGCATCTTGCACCGCATTCTTACCATCAGCTTCCCAAGAAATACTGTTTGTTTCCTTGTTGAAAGAAAGCGTGCCGTCACCGTTACAATCAAGCGAAAAACTGACGTCTTTATTGGTAAGTTTAACAAAAGCCGACCGTCTTGGTTTTGTAAAGGCGTGATCAACCCCTCTACGCAACTCCCCTTGAATGAAGGCTTTATGCTCAACATCAGCGCGGCAAGATTGATTTCCAACAATAACCTTTTCTTTTGGTGCTGGCGTTCTCCAAGCGTTATACTCTCTTGGGGTATCACCGTTCAAGAACGCTACAAGCTTGTCTGCCCGTTTAGCGAATGTGCCAATGCCTTTTATTTTTGACAGTTCAGTATGCGCAGCCATAGCAATATTAAACATATTGTCCTGATGCTCATTGTATTTAGCTCTCATGGCTCTCATAACTTCCATGTACCCAGCGGCAGTGAAGGTGATGTTGCCTTGTTCGTGTTCACGTTTACCCATCTTTTTGTCTCGCGTGTTATTGAATGAGCGTCTATATTAATCATTCTGAGCTAAAAAGGCAACATTTTTTGCTCCACTATTATAAATTTTTAGTATTTTTAAATGCTTTTAGGTACACTTAAAACTCACTCGTTTTCATCGTAGGAGAAACAAATTGAAAGTCAGTATGGATGGTCTTAGAATGGAGCAAATAAGTGGCTCCAAAAAATTAAAAACATTTATTGATGAAGAAATCATACCTGAACTAAATGAGCAACAAGCTGAGGAGTTAAAAGAAAAATTAGACGCCGTTTTTTGCTCCATTAACATGGGGTTGTGCGTGTATGACCCAGAGACAAAAGATGACTTTAACGATTTATCTAATCTGAGCATTCCAGCTTATCAGGACGAATAACTGAAAGTCCCTAGAAAAACGCCTTATCTACGCATTCAATGTTACATTGAGCTCGGCTAAGGCGCGCTTGCGTAAGTTTAAGTCCGTTTGGGCGGGTAAGTCAGATAAGGTAATGGCTTTCCGCCCAAATCGTTCAGTAATTCGCCCATCCCAAACGCCTTTCGAGTTGTGCTCAAAAAAGAAAATTCCGCCCTCATTTTTGCGCCACCGATGTTCGTTGAGCACGGAGAGAAAAAACTCGAAGTAGACTGAGGAACGCGCATTAGATACCGCATTAACCCCGCTGACGTACCAAGACACACTCTTATTAACATTATCAAAGAACAACCCACCCGCTTCACTGCATGGAATGTCGAATTCCGCAGCGCTGTCGCAAAGGCCAGCAAAGTCACTGCGTTTAGGTTCTCTTAAGGTTGGTCCATTACCGTTGGTTAGCATGGTGAGCACTGAGGGTATTTCTTCCGCGTCAATTCTGCACGTTGTATCACCCACGGTGAAACGATGCTTGCTTTTATTGGTCAAGGCGTGGATTGGACGATCTCTGTCTCTTATACACATCTGACGCTGCCGACGAGCGATCTAGTGTAGA
>OJCY01000570.1_pt1 | contig 9321 bp, 9 predicted proteins | sample 1592321 | NCBI WGS metagenome assembly OJCY01 (sample SAMN05416784, study PRJEB24817) | seawater metagenome | isolation source: Sea water | place: Canada:Atlantic | collected 2013-07
GAATGTATTACTACGCCAATGTGCGCATGTTCCAACAGATTGATCAGGTTTACATTTTCAATTTTCATTGCAAGTATACCATCTAGACTTAACATATCGATGTGGCTGCCAACCGGTAGCCACTTTCGTAAGTCATTATGCGGGCAGACTTAATTGCATAATGCTTGTTTATTGTTCTACTACTTTAGTATAGCTATAAAAGTATAAAACACAGCGTTTCAATGAAAGTCTTTTTAGTGAACTGTAAAGTGCTAGTGTCGAACCACCCTGCGTGCCATTATAGTAAAGGCGATGAATAGTAAACCGAAGATAGTCGCGCTGCCGCCGTGCTCCTCTACTACTATGACCGTATCGTCGTAGATATATTCATGGTTGTCACTTTCTAAACTTAGGTAAGCTAGGTCGGCATCATCATAGCCGTCAGAAAAAGCGACCAGTTGCTCGGAGTAGGCATCATATAGTTCGATGAGCACATCATAATCTGCCGCGGGGAAACCTGAAAGCAGCCGGCTTTCTACCACAAATGCGTCTGAAGAATCTTCACCATACAGCACAAATTCAGAGGTGACATGAATGGCTTCATACCGGTCGTTTCTACCTAAGTAAATAACCCCATATACAAGAGCACTGTCGTAAGCGGTATCTGCATCGAACTCGACAGTAAATTCAGAATAATACCCGTCATAATCAATATCAGTATCTAAAGACACCCAACTGTCATAAATCCAGTAATCGGACAATAGTACGGTTGATTGTGCTTCGGCATAGGATTTACTGGTGCCGCTAAAAAGACTTTCACGTTTCGCTTTTTTCTCAGCCAGCGAAGCAACCCCCAACGTGTCAGCTTTTGTAACGTTATTGTTTTTAGTATCATTAATAGCGCTGGTAGTGGCAGTCTTGGCTGTTGCATCAATTGCGGCCTGAGTAGATGCTTCAGTAGGGGAGTAAATAGCGCCGTAGCGATATTCTGTTGATTCAACAGACACCGGGTCACTTGATAGCGTTTGTTCCGCGTATGAAGTGTTAATCAACGAACAAGGTAATAGGGCTAGTAGGCAGAGCTTTGCTAGGGGTTGAATGGGTGATTTCATTGTTAACATCCTTTCTAATCAAAATGACAGGTGCCATTGTTGATTAAATAAGATGAACAAAAACTGAAGCCACCCTTAATGTAGTGTTTAGTAAAGGGAGTAGACTGCGAGGTTTAGTCTTCTAGGTAATCGTCTTCGTACTCATCTTCGTCATCGCCGCGGGGCATGAAATACGTTCCCCAGCCGTCGTATTGAACGTTTTGTTTGTCAGCAATTTTAAGTAAAGCATCGGAATCAGCATTGAGTTTTTCAAGGTTTAACTCTCGCTCAACGATAGCATCGAAACAAAAAATTGTGCCGCCATCATCAAGCATTAACTCTTCTGCGTCCGTCACTTCAAAACCGGCTTTGAATGTATCAACCGCCGCTTTTTCTAGCTTGTCGAAGTCGTTACTCGCAAAGTGATGCTCAATGGTGTATTCCGCATCGGCCTGACTACCGTCTTCTAATAGCGCTTCTATGGTTTCCTCGTTGAAGGAATACCATTCTTCTCTTTCATCAAACTGACTCATAAAGCATAACCTCAATCATTTTTCGCAAGTTTACCTGCTTTTTTCCATTTCAGCGACTTCAGCATTCAACTCAGTTATCTTGTTTTTCATCTGGTCGTTGAAATACTGCATCCAGGCTTTAAGTGGCTTGTCGTCGGTAAGGGCTTCAGGTGCACTAATATCGATAAGTACTACACCATTGTCCCATCGGTTCCACTTTACTTTATTGTGTAGATTACTGGCAGTCACCATAACAATGGGCTCATTAGTGGTTTTCGCCAGCCTAAATGCGCCTTGTTTGAAAGGCAATAAGCCCCGTCCATAGCTTCTTGTTCCTTCAGGGAAGAACCATACTGAGGTACGCTTTTTGGCGATGCGGTTGGCTGCTATATCTAAGGTATTTCTAGCTTTGCCTGAATTTTTACGATCGATGAGAATATTGCCTGATAGCCAATAAATTTGACCGAAAATGGGGATCCATTTAAGGCTTTTCTTTCCAATAGTAACAACGCCGGGTAATGCGGCTTTACAAATAGTCATTACGTCGTAGCTATTTTGATGATTCGCAATAAATACGTAGGGCTCTTTTATATCTACCGCTGAATCTTTTCGCACAATCACCTTTAAACCCATTACGTAAGACATTAACGAATAAAGTTTACCCGCCGTATGTACGTTATCTTTGTGAAAAGGACGAAAAATGCATACCGCCAAAAGGGCTATATTGACGAGTAAAAAGGTGAGTAACAGCGCGGGAACGCGTAGTAGAGCTATCAAAGTGACTCCTGAATATAAATGACGCGCGAAGTATAAAGTAAGTTTCAGCGTACACTTGTCCGATGAGTTATTATAGATGCTTTAGCGGTTCTGTTGCCATGGTATCGCAAGAAATACGTTCAAATTAGGCAAGTTAATCTAAAATACTTAACTTTAGTATGAGGTAACTTGGTCGATAGCATCTTACAATAAGAGAAAGTGAAACCTTATCCTCACCAACCCGGTATCCATAATGCAGACATTTGTACCTGACGACCTCGAAGAAGATATTCTTTGTGACTTAATGGAAGAAATTAATGAGCTTTACGAATCGAGTGAGCAGACATTAATAGAATTAGAGCTTCGTCCAGAAGACAATGAACTGCAACGTGCGTTGTTCCGATCAATTCATACTATTAAAGGCGACCTTGGGTTAGTGAATTTCTCACCCATGATCCCCTTGCTTCAGCATGTAGAAGACTTACTCGATTACTTACGTAAAGGACAGGTGTCGTATACCAGCACCATGAGTGACTTGGTGTTACTTACCATGGATAGGGTTAAGGCATTTGTAGAAGCTGTTATGGCTGAAGGAAAAGCCGAATATGACGATACCTTGCACCAACAGTTGGTCATGGCGATAAGCCGAATTACACCGGATAATGGCGATGAACATGAGAAACGTCTTACCGAGGCTGTATTATTACTCAACCCCGCCTTAGACGTAATAACCGACGACAGTAACCCTGAAAATATTCAAATAAAACCGCCTACGCTGGCAACGTCGGGTATACCCAAAGACATGAGTAATGAAAAGAAATTGGATGTTCTTTTCTTTCGTGATCTTATGCAAACCATCGAGAAGCGCTCGAAATTTTGGGTAGGCAGAGGGGATAGGGTTGCTAAGTTAGCGTTGTATATTAATAGTACCGCAGGCAAACCTATTGATGAATCTCAGCTAGCCGTAGCCAGTTATGTACATGATTTCGGTATGGCATTTATGCCACTAAAGCTTTTGCATAAAAGCGAGGCGTTAACCGATATAGAGTTTAACTTAATGCGTTCTCATGTGTATAAAAGCTCCCGCTTGCTTGAACACTTAGACCAATGGGATTTGGCCCGTAAAATAGTGATGCAGCACCATGAGCGTACTGATGGCACCGGTTACCCATTAGGCCTTAAAGAAGATGATATTTGTGATGGGGCCAAGTTACTCGCCATTGTTGATACTTATGATGCGATGACACATTCTCGGGCTCATAATGATGAAAAACAACTATCCAAGAAAGAGGCGGTTATTGAAATTAACCGCAGTGCTAAAGGGCAATTTAGCATGAAGTGGGTGAGGTTGTTCAACCAGGCGATGACAAGTTTGTTGAAAAAAGGCGGCTAGCCTCCAACTAGTAACGAACACATTTCTTGTTTTTAACAAGCATATAAAAGCCCGCTTTATTCATTGTGAAATAGCGGGCTTTTGTGTATTAGCAGGCCTTAAAACCTAGTGCAAACTACGTAATACCTAGCTCTTTTAGTTTACGAGTAAGGGTATTACGGCCCCAGCCTAAACGCTTAGCGGCATCTTGCTTATGGCCATGAGTATGCTGAAGGGCACGTTCCAACATAATTTTTTCAAACGTAAGCATGGCGTCATTAAGAATATTGTATCTGCCATCGCGAAGTTGTTTGTCGGTCCAACGGGCGAGTAAGTCTGGCCAATCTCCCGCTTCGGCGGCGGGCTTTTCGATGCTGTTGTCTGAGTGGATTTCAGGCGGTAAGTCACTGGGTAACACTTCTTGTCCGCTAGCCATCACGGTTAACCAACGGCATACGTTTTCGAGTTGTCTTACGTTACCTGGCCAAGGAAGCTGAGCCATTAACTTTTCAGCATCTTTGCTTAAACTTTTTGCTTCTACATCTAACTCTTTCGCTGCCCGGCGTAAGAAGTGACGCGCTAATAAATGAATATCTTCACGGCGCTCAGATAGAGACGGTAGATGCACACGAATAACGTTTAAACGGTGAAATAAATCTTCACGAAACTTTCCGTCAGCCACACGCTTTTCTAAATTTTGATGGGTTGCAGCAATAATACGTACATCTACTGCTACTGATTGATGGCCGCCTACACGGTAAAATTGTCCATCGGCTAAAACGCGAAGAAGTCGAGTTTGTACGTCTAACGGCATGTCACCTATTTCATCTAGAAAAAGGGTACCGCCATCAGCTTGTTCAAAACGTCCTTGGCGGGCATTTTGGGCACCGGTAAACGCGCCTTTTTCATGGCCAAACAACTCAGACTCTACCAAGTCGGCTGGAATAGCGGCCATATTAAGTGCGATAAAAGGTTTACTAGAGCGAGGGCTATGACGATGTAAAGCGTGGGCAACCAGCTCTTTACCAGTACCTGACTGGCCATTAATTAATACACTAATTGATGAGCGAGATAATCGGCCGATTGCACGAAACACTTCCTGCATTGCAGGGGCTTCACCAATAATTTCAGTTTCGGGATCGTCCTGAGGAGCTTGCTGCGTTTTAGACTGTTCTCTTGCATGGGCTAACGCACGTTGAGTCAGCGTGACCGCTTCATCTATATCGAAGGGTTTAGGTAGATATTCAAATGCCCCTTTTTGATAGGCGTTTACCGCACTGTCTAAATCGGAATGTGCTGTCATGATGATTACCGGCATCATGGGGTGCGTAGCATGAACTTCATTAAGCAGTGTCATGCCGTCCATCTGCGGCATTTTGATATCAGAGATAATCACTTCTGGCGCTTGACCGCTTTGTAATTGAAGGAGTAAATCTTGCGGGTTTTCAAAACACAAGCATCCAATGCTTGCTGTTTGTAAGGCCTTTTGAAGCACCCAACGAATAGAACTATCGTCATCGACAATCCATACTGACTCATTCGTCATTGCCTGTCTCCTTGCGGTCTATCGGAATATAAATTACAAATTCGGTGTGCCCAGGATGGCTTTCTACATCAATTTTTCCGCCGTGATGGTTTATCAATGTTTGCGATATCGATAATCCTAAGCCGGAGCCATTTTGCTTACTGCTCACCATGGGGTAAAAAAGCGTGTCTTTTATTTCGGAGGGAATACCAGGGCCATTGTCTATCACTTTTATTTTAGCGATTAGCGCATGGCGGTTTCCCTGAATAGTCATCTGTCGTTCAATACGCGTTACCAAACGAATTTGAGGGTCAGGCGTTTCACTTTCGGTTAACGCCTGAATACTATTTCTGACAATATTTAAAACAGCTTGCTGAATCATATCAGCGTCAATCATCAGAGGTGGAATACTAGGGTCGTAATCCCGAATGATGGTGATAGGTGTTTCTGAGTCAACCCGCATCAGGCTTCGCACTTGCTCCAATGCTTGATGCACATTGCTCCAATTAAATCGAGGCAGTGAATTTGGCCCAAGCAAACGGTCGACTAGATTTCTAAGTCGATCAGATTGCTCAATGATCATCTGAGTAAATTCTTTATGCTCTTCGCTCAATTCTTTTTCAAGTAATTGCGCCGCCCCGCGAATGCCCCCTAATGGGTTTTTAATTTCATGAGCTAACCCACGGACAAGTTCACGAGCTGCATAATGTTGTGCGTTTTGTAAATTTTCGCGGGATATTCGCTTTTGCTGATCTATTTTTTTAACTTCAAATAGTAGCCTAGCCCCTTCTTCTAGTTGCAAGTTCGTTACGGTTAAATCAACCATGACATTGCGGTTGTCTCTAAAACAAAGGCGAATTTCGTTTTCGGTAAAGTCTTCTCCGTGCCTTAGTGCCGCGCGTAAACGAGTGGTATCGATATTTCCAGGCACGAAAAAGTCATCAAGCCGATGACCGCATAGTTGCTTTCTGCCAGTTTCAAACAGCGCTTCCCCTGCGTGGTTGGCGTAAACAATATTTAATCTATCGTCTACCATCACAAGAGCAGTATTCAGGCTGTTCAAAAATTGTTGCGTGTCTAACTCGGTAGATTGCATCCGAGCTTATCTCCTCTGCACTATATGGGTGCATTGTAACGTATCGGCAAAAATTGTAGGCACAGATTTGGTGTTACTTTTTTTCTGTTCCCCGCTATGGTGCGGGCTTTGCGCTACTTTCGAACGTTAGTTGCTATTTATTAACGCTGATGCTTGATGTAGAAACAGCGTTTGTAGTGCAGAGGATGCAAGAGTCTTGCCCTTATTGTCTGTTAGCTCAACCTTATACTTATGTTCGCCCCGATTTATACCATTTAAGGTAAAAACGCCTGTTCTATTGCTCTGCAATAGGGCGCCATCAAAGATTAATTGATAGCGGGGCGCCTTCACTGAAGTCGGCTGGTTCGCTCGTATGGTGAAGTTTCCGGCGTTGTTTCGAAGGGTAGCCTCAGGAGCAGGAGAGGCTATAACCACCTTATAGGCAACTTCCTTCAATTTAGTTGTTTGAGCTAAAACGGGTTTCGGTGTTGAGGGGCTAGACACTACATTCTGTGTTTTTGCTTCAAATTCAACAGTATCGCTTTTTGGTGAAGGGTTATCGGTATAAAGGATAGTGCCATCGGCTTGCTTCACTTTATAAACAGGTGAGCTTGAGGTAGTTGACTCATCAGGGGCGTTTGATGTGCTTTGCCCATGGCTTTCACCGGGGATTAACACCATCACTGAAAGCAGCGCAATGTAGGGATAAATATTCAATAGGGAGACCCACTTATAGTTTCTTACTTATATAGTAGAAAAGCTTTGGCATAAAAAAAAGCCCGCATAAGCGGGCTTTTGTATAAATGAGCACTTAAGCGTTAATTAAACGCTGTAGTACATGTCGAACTCAACTGGGTGAGTAGACATAGCAAGCGTAGTCACTTCTTCAGACTTAAGATCGATGTATGCATCAATCATGTCGTCAGTCATAACGCCACCCGCTTTAAGGAACTCACGGTCGTTATCCAATGCTTCTAGTGCCATTTCTAGCGAGCTAGCAACGGTTGGAATTTCTGCCGCTTCTTCTGGTGGTAAGTCGTACAAGTCTTTATCCATAGAGTCGCCAGGATGGATCTTGTTCTTAATACCGTCAAGGCCAGCCATAAGCATTGCTGAGAAAGCAAGGTATGGGTTAGCTGTTGGGTCAGGGAAACGTACTTCGATACGACGCGCTTTATCGCTAGTTACGTATGGAATACGGATAGATGCAGAACGGTTACGTGCAGAGTATGCAAGCATTACCGGTGCTTCAAATCCTGGAACCAAACGCTTGTAAGAGTTGGTTGATGCGTTTGCGAAAGCGTTAATTGCACGAGCGTGTTTAATAATACCGCCAATGTAGAAAAGCGCTTCTTCAGACAGACCAGCATACTTGTCACCCGCAAAGATGTTTACGCCATCTTTAGCGATTGATTGGTGACAGTGCATACCAGAACCGTTATCACCTACAAGAGGCTTAGGCATGAACGTAGCAGTTTGGCCATAAGCGTGAGCTACGTTATGTACCACATACTTATAAACTTGGATTTCATCTGCTTTCGTTACTAGTGTATTGAATTCGCAAGCGATTTCGTTTTGACCAGCAGTAGCCACTTCATGGTGATGCGCTTCAATAACCAAGCCCATTTCTTCCATTACTAAGCACATAGCTGCACGAATGTCGTGCGCTGAATCTACTGGAGGAACTGGGAAGTAACCGCCTTTAACGCCAGGACGGTGACCCATGTTTCCGCCTTCAAAATCGGCGCCTGAGTTCCATTTTGCTTCTGCAGCATCAATCTTGTAGAAAGAGCCAGCCATGTCTGTGTGGAATTTAACATCGTCAAAAAGGAAGAATTCTGGCTCTGGACCGAAGAATACGGTGTCGCCAATGCCGGTAGATTTTAAGTATTCTTCTGCACGGCGCGCAACAGAACGTGGATCACGTTCGTAACCTTCCATAGTAGAAGGCTCTAGGATGTCACAACGAATATTAACTTGAGTCTCTTCTGCGAATGGGTCAACTACCGCACTCGTAGGATCAGGCATAAGTACCATGTCTGATTCATTAATGCCTTTCCAGCCAGCAATTGAAGAACCATCGAACATTTTACCTTCTTCAAATGTCTCTTCGTCTACCGTAGCAGCAGGAATCGATACGTGTTGTTCCTTACCCTTAGTATCAGTAAAGCGCAAATCAACAAATTTCGCTTCACTTTCTTTAATCAGCTCTAATGCCTTTTCTACTGACATCGTGTCCTCCAGGTTTAATGTAAAAATGCGGAATGATCAGCTTCATCCCAACAGTGGAAAAACTAAAAGCGATTTTCATGCCATCTATCGTGATTCCAATTTTGCTGGCTTAGCAGCAAGAGGATAACTGAATGATTAATGGTGTTGCACTATAATGGTGCTCAATCGCTATATTTTGGTGCAAATTAAACTTAAGTAGCCGTTAGCTAGCCTAGAGTAACTTGTCTTCACTTACCACCGAAAACAGGGCGCAAAAGTAATAAATTCGTTAATCAAAGACTATAATAGTGAAAAACATGCCTCCCTTTTAAAAAAAGGTGCGCAAACGCCGTGGTTTTTCTGTACAATCCGCGCAAAATTTACTATCTGCATTTTTTGCAACAAATCTAATGCATGCTTAACATCATGTAATGATTTACACAGGCTCCCTAGATGAATACCACTGATATTAATAAATTACGTAACATTGCTATTATTGCTCACGTTGACCACGGTAAAACAACTTTGGTTGATAAACTGTTACAACAGTCAGGCACTCTTGAAACTCGCGGTGAGCAAGAAGAGCGCGTGATGGACTCGAATGACATCGAGAAAGAACGCGGCATCACAATCTTAGCGAAAAACACTGCTATTAACTGGAACGACTACCGTATCAACATCGTAGATACTCCAGGACACGCCGATTTCGGTGGTGAAGTAGAGCGTGTAATGTCAATGGCCGATTCAGTGTCTGTCTCTTATACACATCTGACGCTGCCGACGAGCGATCTAGTGTAGAT
>OJCY01000571.1_pt1 | contig 9303 bp, 8 predicted proteins | sample 1592321 | NCBI WGS metagenome assembly OJCY01 (sample SAMN05416784, study PRJEB24817) | seawater metagenome | isolation source: Sea water | place: Canada:Atlantic | collected 2013-07
TGTAAAACTGTTTCTAAATTAATTTTAGGATTATCGGGTAGGTCTAGGCTTTTTAGTTTTTCACTAATATTAGAATTTGAATTTTTCATTTAGCTATTATTTTAAAGGAGTTATTGAATTAATAATCTCATTTTTTTTATAATAGACACGACGACCAATTCCATAGCCTTTTAGCTTACCTTTCTTAGTGTATTTCCAAAGTGTAGATAGATTAATGTCCAGAAGCTCGCAAACTTCTTCTCTTGTAAGTAGAACTTCACTATTTTGGGATTCATTTTCATTTTCAAGAAAAAGCTCCTTAATAGCTACTTTAATACCTGCGATTAATTGCTTGGTTGTTAAACCTTGTAAAATAATTTCATTTGATTCCATAACGATTGTTTTGAGTTATGGTACAAATGTGAAGCTTATACAACCTTATTAAACTATCGTAGGCTACTGTAGAGGTACGGAAACTCTACGTAGATTATACGCAATGTTAATTGCTTGAATATTTGCCTGTTAGCTCAATAAATTTATCGTCCATTTTTATATCATTTTCAGAGCAGTAATCAAAAATTGCTTTAATTTTTTTATTATCTCTAAAAATATTATTGCCGTGAGGTATCTCTGGTGACATTGCTAAACTACCAGAAATATAAGATCTAAAGCCATCAGGTTTTTGTGGAAATTTGTGCTTAGCTATTTGTGTTGAGTCTTCAAATTTCTTTTTTAAGATATCGATTTCCCCTGTTGCAAATAAAATACCGACTTTAAGCCAATTTGGTTGCTTTTTAATATCTACTTCAGGTTTTGAGTCTAAATCTTTTTTAAAATCTGTTATTTTAATGATTTCAAACCTTTCTCTAATAGGTTTTTCACCATCTTTATACTTTGATTCATCAAGACTATGTTGAATTTTATAGCCTAATTCTTCAATTTTTTTTTCTAAAAACTCTAACCTTTTAACTAAAGAGTAATGAATTTTTAGTCGAGAGGTCTCATGAATAAACTCATACTTGGGATCTAATATTCCTTTCTTTAGTTCAAATTCAATAAATATAATTTCTTCAGCGTCTATAAATTCCTTTTGAAAATCGTTTAAGCGAATGTCGTATGTCGATTCATATATAAATAATGGGCACCCATAGAAATATATTTTTTCAGTAATTAAATTATTGTACTCTTTGTTAAACGCATTTTCAGTTTCTGTATAAATCTTTGGTGTAAAGAATTTAATCATTTCATCAAATCTCCAAACTCTGTTTGATGTGAAAAACGCTTCACCTTTACTTTTTAATAGCTCTTCATCTCTTTCACCATTCATTTCAAATTTTAGAACAGACTGAACTAATTTTTGATATTCAGTTTCTCTATTTAATAGTGGTTCTGATTTGTGTCTAAACTCCATATTTATTTTTTTGTTTCTATTTTTGTAAAATATTCCATCATTTGCTCTGCATTATCATATGAAGTTTTACCAATATATTTAAGAAATGTCTTTTCTGTAGAGTGTTGAGTTATACCAATAATAACAGGAGTAGGAATTTTACCATAAAAATTTGAAGCAAATGATCGCCTGCATACATGTGATCCTAAAAGCTGCCATTTTGGATAAACCCCTTTTGTTTTAGGTTTATTTTTATTAGATCTATCGGTTTTTATTATTTTACTACCTCGTGTGGGTGTATTTATTTCAGCTTGTTTGCATATCTGTTTAATATAGTTATTAAATTTTTGATTGGAAATTGGATATGGTAAACCACTTTCAATGATTTCTAATGCTTTTGGGAGTACAGGAATAGCAACTTTTTTTGAGGTTTTTATTTGACTTAACTCAATAATCTTAAGATTTTTGTGGTCTATAATATTTTCTTTTCTAATTCTAATTAGATCACTATATCTTTGACCAACTTGACAACCTAATAATAGCCATTTTCTTGCATTAATTAAAGAGTCGCTTTCTAACTCTAAGGAAGCTATATTATCCTGTTCTTTATCTGAAAGTATTATTATTTCATCCGAATCTTTTTTCTCGGAAAACCCACAAATTAAATCGACTTCATCAGAAGTGGGAATTCCGTTTCTTTTAGCATCCCTACAAACAGCTTTTAAGTTGTCAATGTTTTTGCCAGCATAATTTATACTATAGTTTTTTGAAAACAACCAAGTTGTAAATTTTTCACTAAAATTTAAGTTTACATCAATTATAGCAAAATCTTTGCTGTTATTACTATCTCTCTGAAATCTTTTAATAGTGTTTTGAAATGTTTTGTAACTTTTAATTCTACTTTTAGATAAGCCTAAGCCACCTTTTGAATTTTTTTTATGTTTTGCGTTATCTATTATTTTTTGAATATAATTAACGATTAGTTCTTCATTTGTTATAGGAACTAAATTGTGGATAATATCAATTTGATTTTGTAACCATTTAGAGTTAATTGTCACTTTGTTTTTAAGTGCTGTATTAAGTGCTGTATTCAATTGATTAATTAAATCTGATAAATCTGTATTTAAATTTTTTAAATTTTCATCTCTTCCTATAGGTTTGCCCTTAGCTTTGCTCCAGTCAACAGGGTCAATAGTATAGCCTGATTTTCTTTCTATGTCTAAACCACGACCTAAAGAAATTCTAATGTAGATATTAGCTTGTTTCGAGTTTCCTCTAAGCCTAAGTTTAATAGAAGCCATAATGCGATTTAAAATTTTGTTTAGAATTCAAATATAGTCTTTGCCCAACATATGCCCAACAAATAAGCAATTTTAAACAATTTTAAAAGATCTTCCGCAATAATAAAACCTTGTTTACCTTTGAATATAAGGGTTTTATGTTTTTTTGAGTGTAACGTTGTGTGTTTGAAGTTGTCCCGTCCCGAGTACTTAGATAAAGCCTTGTTATACAAGGCTTTTCTTGTTTTTAAGGGTTTCCTGAAACCACTTAAAATGCATTACAAAATTGAAATCGTACCTAGACGTACCTAGTAATATAACTGTTACTGTGGGTGAAAAATGATATTCAGATCCAAAACTTTATATTCCAAAAAAGGATGGTAAAGCTACTGTTGAGCCTAATAAATGGTGGTATGTCTATTGGCGTACAAATCCAAACGGTGTTCTTGATAGAAAACTACAGTTCATTAAGAATATAAACCGCTTTAATACAGTAAAGAAGACCGTTAGCAAGTATAAGTGCCAAAATACCCATATTTAGGTATTGTAATTAGTACGTTCAAAAGTTAATTTTGAAACTTAAATTCATTACAAATGAAAAAAGCACTTCTAATTTTAATGTCAATCATTGTTTTCGGTTGTTCCAAAGATGACAATTCCCCAACAGAACCAATTGAGCAAAACCTCACTGTAGAAAGTAACAATGTCAAAACATTTGAGGTTGTTTCAGTTACAGTTAATAATTTGGAACTAACAGACAATACTTATCAAGCTACATTTGGTAATAGTGAAATTACATTAGTGAAATTTGATGATAACTCTCTAATATTTTCAGTTCCTGAGATAGAAGAAGGGACTTACTCGTTATCACTTTCTTTAGGAACTGTTGAATTGAACGTTACAGAAACACAAGTTTTAAATACAGATGAAATAATTCAAGACGTATTTGATGATTTTAGTGCAGACATAGGCAATTTGGATAATAGCGACCCATTTATTGCAAGTGAAATTACAGAAGCAGAGTCGTACAACACAGAAGTTTTAGCATTATATAATTCATTGAACGATGAACAAAAAAGGCAAACAGCTATGTTCTATGAGGCGAATAAAGAAGTTTTTAAAAATTTTAAAAATGAGATAGCCTCTAATTTAAATGGTCTAACAACACTGTCAAGAACATCACAATCAGATTGCCCAACAGTTGGATTTAAATCAATTTACAGTTGTAGAGCTGCAAATTTAGGTAGTAGTGCAATTGCATTAAAAAATAGTTCAAAAGAATTTTTACAAATATTGGCATTGGCTGGTGCTTCTGCATATCTAGCACCTGCATCTTTTGGTTTATCTGCAGTTGGGACATTTCTAGGGTTAGGAACAGCTGCATATATTTATATGACAGAAGTAAGACCATCTTTTATAATGTTTAAATCAAGTTTAAGGTCTTTTATTGGTGCAAACTGGATATTAACTCAAGCAACATTTTCAGTGATTACAGATGAGTTTACTAGTGAATCACAATCTAGTCTAAATGTTATGCCTGATTTTAGGAGTATAAGTTCAAATGATAATGGAATATCAGAAGAGACAGGATTTTTTATTACTTCTTTAAATACTTTAAACGGTTTTTGGAATCAACTTACAGCTCTTTTCGGAAGTCCGATAAATTTTCAAGAAACATCTGAAAATATTGATTTTGACGATAATACTGACCAGATAACAATAACAAATATTTCAAATTCTAATGTTGAGTTAGAATCACTAAATGGTCAAAATGTAAAATTTAAATCGTTGTCGGGAAATGATGAAAGTTTTAGTTTTGATGTTGAATTTAGCAAAGAAGGCTTTATTGAAAATAGAACAATAAGCGCAAGCGTTTCGATTGAAGAGTTTAACTATCAAGGAGATTGGCTTATGCATTGGTATAATATAAGTGATGGTGCGTTAGTACAAAGTAACAGAATTACTTTTAATGCATTAGGAAATAGCACATCAGCTGAATTTTATCAATATCCTAATCAGAATGGTTGGATGTCCTATCCCGATGACAATTACACAATTTTCTATAATGGAATTTTAACAGTTACAGATATTTACTTTGGACTTGCATTACCATTTGATGTTATTACCGTGGATGACACAATATTTTATGGGACTGCTGGAACCTACAATTTAGAATTAATTAGACAATAGTTACGTTTGCTAACTTTTTATAAAAACAAAAAGGCAATTCTAAAAAAAAAACAGAATGATTCGGGCATATTTCCGAAGTCTGCTAATTTTTAAATTTGACTGATTACAACGGGTAGAATAACGTACTTTTCTGCGCTACTACTCATAATCAAGACCGTTATACGAAATTTTCAAAATAATAAACAGATTTAAACTTTAAAGATGAAAAACATAAAAATGAGAATTATACTTTTAGTATTGGGTTTAACATTTTGGTTACCTAACATCATAAATGCACAGAATAACGTTGCTAAAATAGACATCAATAAACTAATTGAAGAATATCCTGGTAAAGATGAATATGTTAAAGATATTGAGGAGTTAAGTGACGGATTACAAACTAAGTTAGATGATATGTATAATAAGCTAAAAGCGACTATAAATAAATATGAAAGTGAGGCTGAATTACAATCAGAAGAAACAAATATTGAAAGAGCCAAAGAAATTAATAGAGAAAGGGAAAAAATTTCTGAACAACAAAAGATAGCAATTGAACAATTAGAGAAATTTGAATCTAATATAAATAGAAAAATGTCTGTTAACGTACATAATGTTGTATTATATATTGCTGAAAAACAAAATTTAGATTTTGTAATAGACTCATCACATGGTTATAATATAATTGAAGCAGATTGTAAAGATATTTTTAATGACGTGAAACAAGAATTAATTAAGTACATCCAGACACAATAGTTACTAAAAATAGCGGTATAAAAAGACGGTAGTTGTGAGAAAAACTTAATATTCCTTAAAAAAATCTAATTGTACCAAACCGAGTGATAACAGCTTTTTTTAGCTCAACTAGTTTTAATATATTCTTTGAAGATAATTACATTCTAAAATGATAAAACTAAAAAATCACTCTATTTTAATTTACTTGATAATTTCGTTTTTTACGATAGAAGGCTATTCTCAAATTGAAAAGACTAAGAGTGAAACCTGGATTGCATTTAAAAATTCAGCTCACAACATAGGATTTTGTGTGTATCATATTCAACAAGAAGCCTGCGAAGACCATTCAGAAATAAAGGATGAATTACAAAAAATTAGTGATCCAGAATCTGAGGTCTATTATTACCAATTAGACTCTAAATGGGCAAAAAATAGGCTTATTTCCTTAGCTAAAAATAATGCATCTAAACCAGAAAATTATTTTATACTGTTTGATGTCGATCAAGGTTCCTTTGCCAAATTATACGATTCAACTAAAACCTCTAACTCTTATAAGGTGTTTTCTGTATTTGATTTAAGAGATAATTTTGAAATTAAAACACATAGAAAATCAAATTCTAGTATCATCTTCAAAATAGTTTCAAACAGAGCAAGTTCCATTCTAACCAATACTATGTGGCGAGAGTTTTTTAGTCATAGACTTGGTCGTTTAAGTTCTGAAATTGAAATTTCACTCATTGGTTCTACTTCAAATAATGACTATCGTAGCTTTAAAGACAAGTTTATGAACTTTGTTCAGAAATAAATCTGGCTACAATACCATTTAAAAAAAATAGGCCAATTGTTAGAAAGTCTGCTAGTTAAGGTGAGTTTTTTGTAGCCTAATTTTTAAACTTGGTTTAATAAAACAGCTTTATAATTACAGAGCATAAGGAGTCGTCTTGTGCGTTATTCAAAATAAAGCAACTAAACTGCATTAGTTTTCATGAATGACCTGAGATTCAAAACGTATTAAAAATATACCTATAAATGGGTATTGTTTCTTTATAGTTTTAGGCTCATCTTGTTAGCTTTAATTTGGTATATAGATAAAACATCTAATATTATTTGGCATTTTATTGCTTGACTTTGTTTAAATACTCAAAATGACTCTATTTCTAGAAACATTGATTACGACCTAAATTCAAGCACACCAACCATTAAAAATACAATACCTTAAATTTAAAACACCTGAAGACATAGGCACAAACGACATACCCACAAACCAAAAATTTAAAATAGGCCATTTTATTGGCATTACATATAACAGCAAATTCTAAAAACAAAATTAAGGAATTATGAGAAAATCTACCTTAATCATTGCATTATTACTATCTTTTTTCACTACAAGTTCTCAAGTGTATGATGCTTATAACCATGCAGAGCTAAAAAAAGATTCTAAAGGACGCTTTATTGGAGATATATCTGTGTTAGGTATAATGAACAGAGCGACACTTGATGCTGCAGATGATAAAAATTTCCTAAAGGAGTTTACCCTAAAATTGAAAATTTGGGACTACTTAGGCGAACCTATGGAAATGTATGCATTTCAGTGGAAAAGAAAAAAAAGCTATACCGTTAAAGTAAATAATAGGATAAGAAATTTGTCTTTAGACGATCTTAAAGATTATCCAGATTTACAAAAACGTTTCTTAAATATAAGACCAACTAAAGTAGATGTTAAGATTTCTGGCGTTGCGGGAGATGGAAATTCTACAAACACCTATAAAGTTGGACAAGTTAATGTTCCTGAAGAAATTGTTCCTGTCGTAATGTTGTTTGATTACATCGTTAAAGATGTTGATTTACTAATTGCAAAAGAAGGTGAATATAGAGAGCCCACTGTTGCTGGAAGTCCTTCTACTTGGAATGAGTTTTTCCAATGGTCATATAGCGATCCTAGTATTGGACCAGATATTGATTTAAATATTACAGAAACTAGCTTTAATAAACTTTCAGAAAACGAACAAAAACAACGTATTAAAAAAATTAAGGATGTTTGGAAACAGATTAAACACATAAAGTTAAGGGCAGATCTTAAAACATTAGAATGGCCAGAGCTGGAAATGATAGACATCATAAAAACTTACGACCGCTATAAGAAGCAAAAGAAATTAAAAAAAACTGAAAGTGATGATGATTTTTGGAGTGGAGAAGAAGAGGTAGTCGCAGAAAAAGCTGAAAATGATGATTTTTGGAGTGGTGGGACTAAAAAGAAAACAAAAGATGATTTCTGGAGTGGAAAAGGGTCTACAGAGGAAGAAGTAAATGTTCAAAAAAGTATTGCGACTGCAACAGGAAACCAATACATAGGTCAAAAAGAAGTATTAACCAAGAGGATTACTATTTCATACTATGACCACGGTGAAATAGATGGAGATAGAATAAATATAAAACATAATGGAAAAACGAAAGCAAATAATGTGACTCTCAGATCTTATGATGAAAATTTAAGTTTAGATTTAGAAGAAGGAGTAAACAGAATAAGCTTTGAAGCGTTAAATCAAGGAAGCGCAGGACAAAACACAGCTTCATTCACGGTTTATGATGCGAATAACAATGTTTTATACACTAACGAATGGAAAATAAATACAGGGTTCAAAGGCACATTACTACTAATTAAACTATAAATATGAAAAAGATTATCATATTAACAGCACTCACATTAATTTCAATCACCAATATTTTCGCTCAAACTAAAAATGATCAAGCAAGGGCTTATTATATAGAAGCTGAAAAAAATTATGAGTTAAACAATTATCAATCTTCTTTAAATAACTTGAATAAGGTTGAAGAGATATTAGGTGCAACCAACGCTCGTGTTTTAGCTTTAAAAGTTAAAAGCTCTTATGGCGCAGAAGATTATATCAATGCAAAAAAGTATTTAAATAAATTTTCTAACTATGATTCATCAGAAGCGCTGAAAAATGAGATTTTATCATACATCGTTAAAGTTGATAATAAATTAGAGGAGGCTTTAAGTATAAAAGAAAGAGAAATTATTGCCGAAAATGAAAGTAAACAAGCTGAAGCTATAGATAAAGGGAATTGGGAGAAAGCGCTTTCAGAGAATAACTTTAATAGCTTTAAAAACTATTTATCAAATGAAAATAATATTCTTTTTAGAATAGAGGCCGAGAAAAAAATAAAAAGACTCTTCTTAGCGACGCCTGAAGGGATAGAAAAGTTTATTAAAGAAAATGGTCATAAGGATAAAGGACATGCTTTGTATAAATATAATTATTCAGCAACTGTAACACCTTATGTAATTAAAATAAAGAGTCAATGGCGAACTATGAAAAATAAAATAGAATATTTTACAGATAACTTATATCTAGAAGGTGAAATAGAACTGACAGGAGGAGGAAAAAAAGGGGATTATTATATTTGGGGTCCTTATGGAAATCGTTTAATTACTTTAAATCCGAATTGTGATGCTGTAGCATTTTTTGAAGGCCTTGAAGCATATGTAAATTCTACTGATAATAAAAAAAAGCCCAAATTTATCACTAAGCTATAAACAAAATATACCAGTAGAATTCAAAACTAACTGTTTACAAAAACGTTTGTATTCCATTACGGCTGAATGATATTTGCGTACCACTTCGTAAATAAGCCAAAGTCACATGATTATTAATTAAGTTATAAAGATGAAAAAAATTATCATATTAACAGCACTCACATTAATTTCAATCACCAATATTTTCGCTCAAA
>OJCY01000578.1_pt1 | contig 9202 bp, 10 predicted proteins | sample 1592321 | NCBI WGS metagenome assembly OJCY01 (sample SAMN05416784, study PRJEB24817) | seawater metagenome | isolation source: Sea water | place: Canada:Atlantic | collected 2013-07
TAGCATTTTGGAGATGGGCAGCAGTATTTTTATTATTATTACCTTTTACTTTTAGTTCTTTAAAAAAAAATTTTAAATTCGTAAAGCAAGAATATAAAAGAATATTTTTTATTGGTTCAATGGGTTGTGGTGTTTGTGGAGCTTTTCCATTTTTAGCTGGACAAACAACTACTGTTACTAACATGGGAATTATATATTCATCTTCTCCAATATTCATAATTCTTATTTCTAGTATTTTTTTTAAAGAAAAAATAAACCTTCTTAGGATTGTAGGACTTATTTCTTGCTTAGTAGGCGTTTTTGCCATTATTATTAAGGGTGATTTATCTTTGTTAATTAGCCTTAAATTTACAATTGGAGATTTATGGATGTTAGCTTCTGCAATAGGATGGGCTCTTTATTCTATTTATCTATTTTATTGGAAAACAAATCTAAAAATTTTTGACAGATTTACTTTAATTGCATTCTTTGGTATGGTCAGTTTGCTACCATTTTATTTGATAGAAGAGACCTTCTTTGTAAGAACTGTCTTTAATTCAGAATTTTTTATGTGGGTTTTATTTGCAGCTATATCACCAGGAATTATAGCATTCACCTTATATACAATGGCACAAAAGAAACTTGGTGCTTCAATTACTGGTTTTACACTTTATATTTTTACTGTTTATAGCGCTATTTATGGTTTTCTATTTTTTAATGAACAACTTGAATATTACCACTATTTAGGAACTGTCTTGGTTTTTGGCGGTGTTTATTTAGTTAAAAAAAAAAGTAAATATGAAAAAAAAACTTAAAGAGTATTTATTGAAGTTAATTTTAATTATTCCGATAGCTTACTTTTCTTTACTTTTCATTATATTTATATTTCAACGAAACTTATTATATCACCCAAAAGAAAATAATTATTTTGGCGATGAATTAAAAGTTAAAATAGAAAAAGTAAAGATTGAGACAGGTGATAATTTTGAGTTACTAGGATGGTTTCATGAAAAAGACCTTAGAAATTTTAAAACTATCGTTTTCTTTCATGGTAATGCAGGAACATTAGAAAACAGAATACATAAAATTAATCATTTTAAAGAAATGAATATAAATTTTCTTATCATTTCTTGGAGAGGATTTAGTGGAAACTTAGGCAAACCATCAGAAAAAGGTTTATATGAAGACGGAGAGAGTGCAATTAATTGGTTAAAAGAAAAAGGACTTAAAGATAATGACATTGTTCTGTATGGTGAGTCTTTAGGTACTGGGATCGCAACTCATGTTGCTCAAAACCATAAATTTGCAGGCGTTATACTAGAATCTCCATTTACATCTATGGTTGACGCAGCAAAAAATGTGTACCCATATTTTCCAATCAGATTTTTACTTAAAGACAAATACGAAAGTGATAAAAAAATTAAAAATCTTAAGTCTCCAATTCTGATAATGCATGGAGAAGCAGATAAAATAGTGCCATTCTGGATGGGAAAAAAAATGTATGAATTAGCAAATAAACCAAAATATTCTTACTTTTCTGAAAAAGACAATCACATGATGGAATACAACGAAGAGATGATAGTGGTTTTGAGGGAATTTTTAAAGAGTTTAAATTAAGCCACAATCTGACCAAATAATTTACAAATTTCATTTCTATAAATAGATAGTGAAAAAATTTATTATAACATCATTTTACTTAATCTTTATTTCAAGTTCTGTAATTGCAGAAAATATAGAATCTTCAGCAAATAATCTCTTTCATATAGGACAAATGAATTCACATAATAAAAATTTTGCTCTTTTTTTTAAAACTAGAGATAAAGCTATTTTAGCAAGAGGTGAGGATTATAATTATGTTACAGATTTTCCTCAGGATTTATATATCTATAATTATAAAACAAAAATTTCATCACCATTAATTTCATATGAATGGTTTCCTTCACAGGCAAAACACCTCTTAGAAGGTTATGATTATCCAGTTTTTCCAGAGGACTTTGCTTATTATTTATTAAAAGATAACAACACTTTAGTCATGATTAGTGCAATTAAAAATATAAGAAAAAATTTCAAATTTGATATTGCTAATAAAAAATTAAATTCATACCCATCAAATGGTAAGTTTGATTTTATAATTTCATCAATTGCAAAAAATTGTGGACATTCAAATCTTAAAGAAAATTATAAATGTAGCTACTACAAACCTTTAATTTCTAATAATCTAATTAATTAATTTGAGTAAATGCTTCAGCAAATTTTTCTGCATTAAAAATTTGTAAATCATCTTCTTTTTCACCAAGTCCAAGAGCAATTATTGGAAGCTTATATTTTTTAGCGAGTGCCAATAAAATTCCTCCTTTTGCAGTACCATCTAATTTTGTCATTATCAAACCAGTAAGAGGTATAATTTTATTAAACTCTTCAACTTGACTGATAACATTTTGGCCAGAGGTTGCGTCAAGCACCAGGATTACATCGTGAGGAGCATCTGGATCTATTTTTTTAGTTACATGGGCAATTTTTTTGTATTCTTCCATTAAATTTTTTTTATTTTGTAATCTCCCTGCTGTATCAATTAAAACATGACTAAAATCCCCCTTTAATGCTTCTTCAATTGCTTTGTAGGCAACTGATGCGGGGTCAGATCCTTGAGTAGACTTTGTAATTTGTACATCAATTTTATTAGCCCAACTTTCTAATTGTTCTATAGCAGCTGCTCTAAACGTATCGCAGGCAGAAAACATAACTTTGTTACCATTAGATTTTAAAATTTTACCAACTTTTCCAATAGTTGTTGTTTTTCCAACCCCATTAACTCCTGATACTAGGACTGCGTTGAGCTTTTCTTTTTTATTAAAAAAATTTTCATTTTCCAAAGGTTTCATTAAAGTGATTATATAGTTTTTAAGAATTAAATTTACCTCATTCATAATATCTTTTTTTGGGTCAATTTTTTCTTGAGCAATAATTTTTTTAATTTCTTCAGCTGCAACAAGACCAACATCTGATTGAATCAAATATTCTTCAATTTGATCTAATGTTTTGTCATCTATTTCTTTTTTTACAATTATATCTCTTAAACCAGATGTAAATGCAGAAGCACTTTTTTTAAAACCAATTTTAAATTTATCAAAAATTCCCATTATAATTTAATATCAATATTTTTGATATCAGACACAGGTCCTTTCATATGAATGCTATTTTTCCCATCAATAAAAATTGTTAAATTACCTAATGCAAATTCTATATCAGTGGTTTTTTCTACTAGATTATTAATATTAGCTGCAACAGCCGTTGCACAAGCTGCGGTACCACAAGCCTTGGTAAGTCCAGCTCCTCTTTCCCAAACTTTTACTTTTATTAAATTTTTATTCACAACTTTAGCCAGGGTTACATTGCATTTTTCTGGAAATAGTTGATGATTTTCAATTTTTGGACCAATACTTTGTAAGTCAAATGCTTCAATATCGTCTACAAAAAAAATTATGTGTGGATTGCCTACATTTATGGCTGTTCCACCAATATGTTTGGTGTCATTTCTGTCTACAATTTCAATTTTTAAGTCTTGTGTATCTATCTGCTTGCTCAAAGGAATCTCTTGCCAATTAACTTTTGGTATACCGATTTCAGTCTCAACTAAATTATTTCCTAAAATTTTTGATTTTAGAGAGCCAGAAGCTGTTAAGAGTGTTATTTCCTTTTTACCACTTTCTTTTGATAAAAGATCTGCCACACACCTAGTACCATTTCCACAGGCACCAGATGCACTTCCATCTGAATTATAGAATTCTACATCTGCATCTATTTCTTTATTTTTCTTAATTAGAATGAGTTGATCACATCCAATGAAATTACGATCACATACTTTAATTATTTGATCTTTGTTTAAATTGAAATTCTGGCTTCTTTGATCGATAATTACAAAATCATTGCCCAAACCATCCATTTTAAATGCTTTAATATCCATATGTAGATATTTAACTTATTTATTGACTTTTTGAACCTCTATTATAGGTTGTCTTCGTTTCCACAAAAACGTTAAATTTGTGGTGTCTTTGGAGACAAAGAGATCAACACTAGTCAGCGATATTCGCCCACTAGTGCGAAACTGCTGTGCGTAATAAATATGTTTGAAAACTTAACAAATAAATTCGAAGAAATTTTTTCTTCTTTAAAAAAAGCAGCTTCACTTGATGAGAATCAAGTAGATGAAGGCCTAAGAAGTATTAGACAGGCTTTATTAGAAGCCGATGTGTCTCTAGATGTAACTAAAGATTTTATAGAAAAAGTTAAGCCAAAGGTTATGGGTCAAGAAATAATTCGATCAACCTCCCCAGGAGATATGGTTGTTAAAATTGTTTATGACGAACTAGTAAGCCTTTTAGGTGAAAGCAACACAGATATTAATTTAAATGCAGTTCCGCCAGTTCCAATGATGCTGGTAGGTCTTCAAGGTTCTGGTAAAACTACAACAACAGCAAAATTAGCCAAATATTTAGAAAAAAATAAAAAGAAAAAAATAATGATGGTCAGTCTTGATGTGTATAGGCCAGCTGCACAAGAACAACTAAGATCATTAGGAGAGCAAAATGATATTTTAACACTACCTATTATTGAAGGGCAGCTACCAGCAGATATTTGTAGAAGAGCAGTTAGTGCTGCAAACCTAAATGGTGCAGAGATTATATTATTTGATACAGCAGGCAGAACACAAATAGACCTTCAGATGATGAGTGAGATTAAACAAATAGAAAGTATAATTAACCCAACGGAAGTATTTTTAGTTGCAGATTCTTTAACAGGACAAGTTGCTGCAGAAGTGGCAAAAGAATTTAAGAATACTGTAAATTTGACAGGTATTGTTTTAACAAGAGCTGATGGTGATGCAAGAGGTGGTGCGGCCCTTAGTATGAAATATGTTTCTCAAGTGCCAATTAAGTTTTTAGGGGTAGGAGAAAAAATAGAAAATTTAGAGGTTTTTCACCCAGATAGAATAGCTAATAGAATATTAGGTATGGGAGACATCGTTTCTCTTGTCGAAAAAGCTGCAGAAGATCTTGGTGAAGAGAATATAAAAAAAGCAGAAGAGAATTTAAAAAAAGGACAATTCTCTATGGAAGATTATTTAACACAGCTTAGACAAATGAAAAAAATGGGAGGCATAGAAGGAATTATGTCGTTTATGCCAGGTGTTTCTAAAATGAAATCACAAATGGATGCTTCGGGAATTGATGAAAGCGTTATTACTAAAAATGAAGCAATCATTTTATCTATGACAAAAAAAGAAAGAGGAAATCCTAAAATCATTGATGGTTCTAGGAAAAAAAGAATTGCTAATGGCTCTGGAACAGATGCGGCCACTATCAATAAATTGCTTAAGCAATTTAAAATGATGTCTGAAATGATGAAGAAGATGTCAAAAGGAAACCTGAAGGGTATGTCTGATAAAGGAATACCTCCAGAGCTACTAAATCAACTTAAATAAAAAAAGGAAAAAAAATGATAAAAATAAGACTATCAAGAGGTGGAACAAAGAAAAGACCAGTATACAAAGTAGTTATAGCCGACAGTCGTCGTGCAAGAGATGGAAGATTTATTGAGAAGGTAGGATTCTTTAATCCTCTTTTACCAAAAGATAAAAAAGAAAGAGTAGGACTAGAAGCAGAAAGAATTAAATATTGGTTAGGTCAAGGTGCTCAACCAACTACTAGAGTTGCAAGAATTTTAGGTGAAAATGGTATTATAGCAATGCCTGCAAACGGTAGTAATCCAAATAAAGCTATTCCTAAAAAAGAAAGAAAAAAAGAAGGAGACGAAGCAGCTCCAGCAGCAGCTCCAGCAGCAGCTCCAGCAGCAGAAGCTCCAAAGGAAGAAGCTCCTAAAGCAGAAGCAGCTCCAGCAGCAGAAGCTCCAAAGGAAGAAGCTAAATAGTTGGATTCATGTGGCAAGCTCAGATATTCACACTCTATCCTGATTTTTTTCCTGGCCCTTTAAATAAAGGGCTATATGGAAAAGCTTTAACAAATAAAATTTGGGATTTAAAAGTTGTAAATATTAGAGAGGCCGCTGAGGATAAACACAAAACAGTAGATGATACTCCTTTTGGAGGTGGATCTGGAATGTTATTGAAAGCTGACATCTTAGCAAAATCTCTTGATGAAAATAAAAAAGAAGGTGAAAGAATTTTTTATTTATCACCAAAAGGAAAAAAGCTTGATCAGAAATTGGCACTAGAACTATCTAAAGAAAAATCCATTAGTTTAATTTGTGGTCATTTTGAAGGTGTTGATGAAAGATTATTATCTACAAGGAATATAGAAGAACTTAGCATAGGAGATTTTATTTTATCTGGAGGTGAAACTGCAGCATTTGTTGTGTTGGATAGTGTTCTTAGGTTGCTTCCAGGTGTCTTGGGAAATGAACATTCAAAGACTGATGAGAGTTTTGAGAACGGGCTTTTGGAGTACCCCCAATACACAAAACCTCAAATTTGGGAGGAAAAAAGTGTTCCAGAAGTGTTATTATCAGGAGATCACAACAAAATTAAAGACTGGCGTTTATCACAATCAGAGGCTATAACACGCGTCCGAAGACCAGATTTGTGGGAAAAATATAAGAAAAACTAACCTAATAAACACTACTATGAAAACAATTGAAGAAATAAACCAACATAACGTTAAAAAAATACTAGCTGAGAAGAAAATTCCAGATTTTTTTCCAGGAGATATAGTAAAAGTTGGTGTTAGAATTACAGAAGGTAAAAAAGATAGAATTCAATATTTTGAAGGTGTGTGTATTGCTAGAAAAAATAGAGATTTAAACTCTTCGTTTACAGTTAGAAAAATATCATTTGGTGAAGGTGTTGAGAGAACATTCCCACTATATGGAACAGTAATTGATTCAATTACTGTTATTAGACATGGAAAAGTTAGAAGAGCAAAATTATATTACTTAAGAGATAGAACTGGTAAATCAGCTAGAATTGCTGAAAGGATTAGAAAAAAAATTGGTATAGAAGTTGATGTTAAACCAGAAACGGTAACTGAAGAAACTTTAGCACCAGTAGCAGTAGAAGCAGAAAAACCAACAGAAGTTCAAGCAGAACCTGTAAAACAAGCAGAAGTTCAAGCAGAACCAAAAATAGAAAAATCAGAAGAAAAAAAATAATTTTTTTTTCAATGCCTTTAACTCTTTACGATAAAATTTGGAACGATCACCTAGTAGATCAGCAAGATGATGGCACGGCATTATTATTCGTTGATCGACATTTAGTACATGAAGTTACAAGTCCACAAGCTTTTGAAGGATTAAGAAACTCTAATAGAAAAGTTAGACAACCTGGTTTAACGCTAGCAGTTGCGGATCATAATGTTCCAACTACCGATAGATCTAAAGGAATAGCAGATGTGGAATCTAAAATTCAAGTAGATACCTTAGAAAGTAATTGTAAAGAATTTGGAGTTCAGTATTTAGGAATGAATGACAAGAGACAAGGAATTGTTCATATCATTGGTCCAGAACAAGGTTTTACACAACCTGGAACAGTAATTGTTTGTGGAGACAGTCACACAGCAACACATGGTGCATTTGGTGCTTTGGCATTTGGAATTGGTACTTCCGAAGTAGAACATGTCCTAGCAACACAAACATTGGTTCAAAAAAAAGCAAAGAATTTTAGAATTAATGTTAATGGAAAACTTCCAATTGGTGTTACCTCTAAAGATGTAATTTTACAAATTATAGGAAACATTGGAACTGCAGGAGGAACAGGGTCGGTTATTGAGTATGCTGGCAGTCTAATTTCATCTTTAAGTGTAGAGCAACGAATGACAATTTGTAATATGACTATTGAAGGAGGAGCAAGAGCAGGATTAATTGCTCCAGATGAAAAAATATTTGAATATTTAAAAGGTAAACCGATGTCTCCAAAAAATGAAAATTGGGATAAGGCTATGAAATATTGGGAAAATTTAAAAACTGATGATGGAGCTAAATTTGATAAAGAAATAGATTTAGTAGCAGAAGATATTTTACCAATGATTACCTGGGGAACTTCTCCACAAGATGTAATCACTATAGATGGCAAAGTTCCAAATCCTAAAAATGAACAAGATGAAGACAAAAGAAACTCTTTAGAAAGGTCATTAAATTACATGGGTTTAGAGGCGGATACACTTGCTACAGATATTAAGATTGATAAGGTTTTTATAGGAAGCTGTACGAATGGTAGAATTGAAGATTTGAGAGAAGCTGCTAAAATATTAAAAGATAAAAAGAAAGCATCCCATGTTCATGCAATGGTTGTTCCAGGCTCAGGCTTAGTTAAAGAGCAGGCAGAGCAGGAAGGCCTAGATAAAATATTTATAGCTTCAGGTTTTGAATGGAGAGAGCCCGGTTGTTCAATGTGTCTTGCAATGAATGCAGATAAATTAAAACAAGGAGAAAGATGTGCTTCAACTTCAAACAGAAATTTTGAAGGAAGACAGGGTAGAGGTGGAAGAACACATTTAGTCAGCCCTGGAATGGCAGCAGCAGCTGCAATTTCTGGAAACTTAGATGATGTTAGAAAGTATCAAAACTAAAATGCAAAAATTCAATTCACTTACAAGTATCCCAGTTTATTTACCAATAGTAAATATTGATACAGATATGATTATTCCAAAACAATTTCTTAAAACAATTAAAAGAACAGGGTTAGGAAAAAACTTATTTTTTGAAATGAGGTATGATGATAATGGAAATGAAATAAAAGATTTTATTCTAAATCAAAAACCTCACAATCAATCAAAAATATTAATTGCAGGAAAAAACTTTGGCTGCGGTTCATCAAGAGAGCACGCGCCATGGGCACTTTTAGATTTTGGAATTACATGCGTGATAAGCTCTAGTTATGCTGATATTTTTTACAGTAACTGTTTCAAAAATGGAATTTTACCAATTACTTTACCAGAAGAAAAAATAAAAGAATTATCAGAATATTCAAAAAGAAAAGAAGAAATTTCAATAGACCTAAATGAAGAAAAGATAATTTTTGGAAATAGTGAAATCAAGTTTGACATTGATCCTTTTAAGAAAAAATGTTTATTAGAAGGGCTTGATGATATTGCGCTGTCATTAGCCAAAAAAGAAAAAATCACAACCTTTGAAGAAAACTTAAAAAATAGTAAACCATGGATATTTAATGATAAAAATTAAAAAAAGAAAAATTTTACTTCTACCTGGGGAT
>OJCY01000585.1_pt1 | contig 9156 bp, 14 predicted proteins | sample 1592321 | NCBI WGS metagenome assembly OJCY01 (sample SAMN05416784, study PRJEB24817) | seawater metagenome | isolation source: Sea water | place: Canada:Atlantic | collected 2013-07
GAATTAATAAATATAAAATATAGAGATGGTAGGAAAAACTTTAAGCTTGTTAAAGGCGCAGAAAAAGTATTTTATAATTTGGACAGCACTGTTGGCCATGACTACGTTGTTATTGTGGAAGGCGAGATGGATGCTTTATCTTTCGTGGATGCTAAGATCGACTCTGTTGTCAGCGTTCCAAACGGAGCTACTCTTAATAGGCTTAATCTTGATTACTTGGATAGTTGCATTGAATATTTCGATGACAAATCCAAAATTATTATCGCGGTCGATTCAGATGAAGCCGGTCAGAACCTACAACAGGAACTCATCAGACGCTTTGGAGCTGAAGTATGCTACACAATTAGCTTTGGCGAGCACAAAGATGCTAATGAATTTTTGCTACAGCACGGCAGCTCTATGCTCAAGCGCCTTGTTGATAAAGCTAGTCCTGTTCCTCTTGAGAACGTAGTAACTTTAAAAGATGTAAATGAAGAATTACAAGAATTTATTCATGAAGGTTTTAAACCTGGTTTTCAAGTCGGTCTTGATAACTTCGATAGCATATTTAGTACTTACACCGGACAATTCATCACCGTTACAGGCGTGCCTAGCAGTGGTAAGTCTGATTTTGTCGATCGAATGGTGGTGGGATACCAAATGAACTATGGCTGGAAGACAGCTTTTGCTTCTCCAGAGAACAAACCAACTTTCTTACACACACATAAACTAATACGTAAGATCGGAGGTTGGATGCCTAGTAAAGAAGATATAGGCACAGACAAATGGAATAAAGTAACTAAGATTGTAGATGAAAATTTCTATTTTATAGAAAATGAAAGATATGATCTTGACTCTGTACTTGCTAAAGGTGCTGAGCTCGTTAAGCGTAAAGGTATAAAGTGCTTAGTTATAGATCCATATAATAAAGTTAAAATGAACGGATCTAGTGCTATGAGTATACCAGATGCTACAATGGAGTATCTAACTAGAATAGAAGCTTTTGCTAAGAAGTATGATGTCTTGGTTATAGTTGTTGCACATCCAACTAAAATGTATAAGAAAGATGATGGAACAATGGACGAACCGACAATGTATTCTATTAAAGGCGGTGGTGAGTGGTATGATGCTAGTTATCATGGCCTGCTTGTTCACCGTAATTACACTAACAGCACGGTTAAGGTTAAAGTTCTTAAAGTTAAGTTCCAAAATCTTGGCGAAAACCAAGCAGAAGCACACTTCAAGTGGGATCCAGTCAGCGGAGATTATAAACCGCATGAAGCTTTAAAAGTTGGCGAGATGCCATGGGAAAACTAAGTGGCACATATACCTAAGTGGAAGAAAGAGCAAGAAAAGCATAAGCTTCCAACAAATTATAGTCCAACTAGAGAAGAAGACAGTGCTTATCATTATTGTGTAGAAAAAAACATAAGGATAAGTCCTATAGCTTCTGATGAATCAGGTAAGTGGTACATAGGTGTCAGTACGCCTGATGATTTTAAAAAAGTATATAAATCAAAATATATATATAACCGTGATACGATCTGGGTATCGTTTTACGAGATGTGTCTTTATTATTATAAAAAAAGAAACAATGAAAAATAATTTTAATAACGCAAATGAAGCTTTTACTTATTTCTATAAAAAGATACGTAAAAAAGGCGTAAGCTTCGGTGATACTAAAGCTTTGTTTAATGTAGGTTTTACTATTAAAAACCCTAGTGAAAACATTATTATTCACAAAGAGAGAAACTTTAATATAGAATATGCTGAGGCAGAGTGGAAATGGTATTTGTCTGGAGATAATAGCATTGATAAGCTTGGCCATCTATATGGTAAAATACCTGCTATATGGGAACGTATGGCAATTGATCGTCATGTTAATTCTAACTATGGTTATCAGTGGGAACGTAACTATCAATTAGATTACGTTGTTGCTAAGCTTAAACATGATAAAGATACTAGGCATGCTGCTATAAGTATTTATGATGGTAAAGAACATGCTGATTATCGTAAAGATACTCCTTGTACTTATGCAGTTCAGTTTACTATACTAAACAATAAGCTTAATATGGCTGTTCTGATGCGTTCTAACGATCTCTGGTTTGGCTTTTGTGTTGATCAGTATTGTTTTTCATATCTACAAAAAATGGTTGCAAATAGACTGTCTATTGAGATTGGAACTTATTATCATTATGCACATAATTTACACCTTTATAACAATAAAATCAAGTAATATGCAAATAGAAACTAAAGACGAAATAGTACAAACAGTTCTTAAAAAGATGGATCAACGTAGTTTGATTGGTCAGAAGAAGTATGGAGCTACCATGATGGAAGAGATCGAAGGTCAGAAGAAAGACCTTAATAGATTTCTTGTAGATGTTCAAGAAGAACTTATGGATGCGTTACTTTATATAGAGTCTGCTAAAAGATGTTTATCAGATGAGATAGAAGAAGCAATGATAGAGCGGACGGCTCAAAGAAGTGAAGATTAACAATTAAAACTATATTATGAAAAATTTATTATTATTATTACTACCAATATCTATGTTTGCACAGTTTGATTTTGTGTATTACTCAGGAACTAGTCTCGTTACGATGTCTGATGATTTATATATAGAACCTGTTCAACAAGGTAGAATTATAGCTACATCAGATTACATGCCTAGGTATGAAGGAGATTATTCTAATATTATGTTAAAAGCTAAAATTGTAAACTCTTTTGAGTCTGCATCTGATATGGATGCTGTTATTGAATCTAATTGGAAAAGTGATTATATGATTAGACCAGGAGAAATTAAAAGAGATGCATTATTAAAAGGAGAAAATAACAAATATTATATCATCAGATGGGAATATCAACAATAGAGGTTAGTACAGGCAAATATAAAGTATATCATATACCTGGTAAAAAAATAGGTTGCACTAAGAACGTTAAAAAACGTGTTGAAGAAGAGCAAGGGTATAAACCTGGTGAGTATGAAATATTATACGAAACAGATGATATAAAGCTTGCTTCTAAAGCTGAAAGAACTTTGCAACAAGATCTTGGCTATAGAGTAGATACTAAACCATATGATAAACTATTTAATAGAAGCATGAAGAAAGATATAAACGTAACAGATCAAACGACTACATTTCCAATACCAGCTCACGATATCAACGGTGCGTTTTTAGCAGACATGAGTTGGACATCACCTTATGGTAGGGTTGTTTTAGATTCTACAGATAAAATTGAATGGGTTATAGATAACATAAAAAAATCTATGTATAATTCAAGTAGATGTTATATATATAACAAAGCTCTTAGCGAGGCAGCACCTTTTGAGAAGTTTAAACAAAAAACTACAAAAACTTCAACCTCAACTTTTGTTAAAATAAGAGAATGGGCTGATGCTAAAGGTATATATGAAAGTGGTGATTCAAAAACTCAGTATGTTAAGTTAATGGAAGAAGCTGGAGAGCTTGCTCAAGCTATACTTAAAGAAGATGAACCTGAAGTTATAGATGCTATAGGTGATATGGTTGTTGTATTAACCAACTTAGCTAAGCTTAGAGGCCATAACATAGAAGACTGTATAGATTCAGCTTATGATGTTATAGCTAAGCGTACAGGTAAGATGGTTGGTGGAACATTTGTTAAAGATACATACACATCGCTTATTGAAGTTAATGATCCTGAAACGCTTAGTGCTTATCCAGAACCTGGACCACCACCTACGTTTATATCTAACAGAACTTAATGAAAAGAAAGTCAGGAAAAAGAGGACCAGTTGCAGCAAAGAAGGTATCATATGATGGTATCAACTTTGCTTCGGGTTTAGAAAGATACACCTATATGGCTCTTAAAAAGAACAAATTATTTGAAGGATATGAAAATGAGGTTTTCCAGTTGGTCGAAAGTTTTAATTTTGACAATGAGTCTTTCGAGAAACAAGCAAATGGGAAAGGTGAATATACTAACCGAGGGCAAAAGAAAATCTTGGGAATTAAATATACACCTGATTTTATTGGAAAAGACTACATAATAGAATGCAAAGGAAGAGCTAACGAATCTTTTCCTTTAAGATGGAAATTATTTAAACTATGGCTCACGAAAAACAAGATTGGAAAGACACTTTACAAACCGCAAAACCAGAAAGAAGTAGACCTGACGATGATACTGATCAAAGAAAGAAGAAAGAAGCGCGGATGATGTACACTCGTAGAATATTACAAAAAGACATTAACACTTATATAAAAGAAAATGGATCAATTAGATACGCAGACATCGACAGAATTGGAAGAAAGCACGGATTTTACACTACGTGATCATTATAAAGAAAGAATTAGTTTTCACATGAGAATGCTTAATCACTATTTAAAAGAACAAAAAAATGACCGGATGGGAACTTAGTTTTGGATTATATCCTGGAGTTTTATTAGGAATAAGAAGCTATCCAGAAAAAACATTTGTAGAGCATGTGTTTTATTTACCTTTTGTTGAATTAGTATTAACTATATATTATGAATGAAAAAATAAAAGAATACGCATTAAAAAATTATCCAACACGGTTTAAAAAAGAAGACAAAATGATTGTAGAGGAAAGAGAAAAACATTTTGTTGTTTATGCTAAAGATAAATCTCCTGTATTTTTAAGTAAAAAAACATTATTATGAAAGAAAGTAAATTAATAGAAATGTCTAACAGAGTAGACACTATAGGAGCGGCAATGAATAGAGTTGTTCAAGAGTTAGGAAACTTAAAAGACTTATCAATAGGCTTAGCTGAGTTAGTAAAGCTTATGCCTGGCTATGATGAGGGTTTAGAGAAGATGAAAGAGAACTTAAAGAAAGAACAAGATAAAGAACAAGAAGTTAAACTAGAACAATAAATGGGATTATTTGATGAGAGAATTGCATACAAACCGTTTGAGTACCCGGAGTATTACACGGAAGGTTGGCTTAAGCAAGCGCAAGCGTTTTGGCTACACACCGAAATCCCAATGTCGGGCGATGTTAAAGACTGGAACGAAAGTTTAAATGATAAAGAAAAAAGCTTAGTAGGTAATATACTACTAGGTTTTGCACAGACTGAGTGTGCTGTATCTGATTACTGGACACAGAAAGTTGTAGGTTGGTTTCCTAAACATGAGATTCAGCAGATGGCCATGATGTTTGGTAGTCAAGAGACTATACACGCTGTTGCTTATAGCTATTTAAATGAAACACTAGGTCTTGAAGACTTTGATGCTTTCTTGCAGGATGAAGCTACAATGGAAAGGTTTAATAATTTAGTAAGCTATGAAGGAACTGATAGAATTGGTATTGCAAAATCGTTGGCTATTTTTAGTGCTTTTGCTGAAGGAGTTAGCTTATATTCTGCTTTTGCGGTATTATATTCTTTTCAGTTAAGAAACTTACTTAAAGGTGTTGGCCAGCAGATGAAGTGGAGTGTAAGAGATGAATCTCTACACAGCAAAATGGGATGTCAATTATTTAGACATATGTGTCAAGAAGACAGTCACTTGTTACAAGATTGTAAAAAAGATGTTATTGATGCAGCAGAATCAATGCTTAAAGCAGAAGAAAAGTATATTGACAAAATGTTCGAAAAAGGAGATATTGAAAATCTCAAAGCCTATGATCTTAAACAATTTATTAGAAAACGACTTAACGAAAAAATCAATGAACTTGGTTACGTCAACATCGGGGAGTACTTTGAATTTGACAAAGAAGCCGCAAGTAAACTCGACTGGTTTTATCATCTCACTGGTGGGCACACTCATACTGATTTTTTTGCTATACGTCCTACCGATTATTCGAAAGCGAATGAAGGGGAAGATTTTCAAGATATTTGGTAATGGTAAAAATAATAAAAAACTGGACAGAGTTACTAGTAAAAGATCGAAGGCTTAGTCCTAAAGAACGAATAGCTAGTAGACTTGGTTATATGGGTACAGGGTTTATAATGCTAGCACCTTACATTTTAAGTGCTGGCACTGTAGGTCCTGTTGTCTATATAATTGGTGGTTTTATATCTATACCACAAGTGTGGTTAGCTAAGCAGTGGAATTTAGTTGCTGTTAATGTTAACGTAATGATAGGCTATACTATATATTTATATAATGTATAAAAATAGTATAAAATGTAGTCAGTGTGATAAAACATTTCCTAACGGATTTGAATACAGAATGCACTGGGATAAACATTTAGATGAATTTTTAAAAAAAGAAAAACAATGTGGAATAACGATTGGAAGAAAGGTGTGGATTACCCTACTTGGGGTGATACCGAAGTCTATAAGAAGACTATTATCGGTGGATACCTTCTTTTAGGTGAAACACCTAAGGAAGCATATAAGCGCGTTAGTAACGCCGTTGCTAGAAGACTTTATAAGCCTGAGTTGGCTGATAAGTTTTTTGACTACATATGGAAAGGTTGGTTATGTTTAGCATCACCTGTTCTTTCTAATACTGGAACAGATAGAGGTTTACCTATCAGCTGTTTTGGTATTGATGTAGCTGATAGTATAAATGACATAGGTCAAAAGAATTTAGAAATGATGATACTTGCTAAACACGGCGGCGGAGTAGGTATAGGCATCAATATGATACGTCCTGCCGGAGCTAAAATAACAGACAATGGAACATCAGATGGAGTTGTCCCTTTTTGCAAGATCTATGACTCAACTATACTCGCAACCAATCAAGGATCAGTACGTAGAGGAGCTGCATCCGTTAATCTCAATATCGAACACGCTGATTTTGATGAATGGTTGGAAATTAGAGAACCTAAGGGTGACGTCAATAGACAATCTCTTAACCTACACCAGTGTGCTGTCATTGGTGATAAGTTTATGCGAAAACTTGAAGCTGGAGATCAAGAAGCAAGAGTTCGATGGTCTAAACTCCTCCAAAAACGTAAAGCTACTGGCGAGCCATATATCCTCTTTAAAGGAAATACGAACAAGGCTAATCCACCAGCTTACAAGTCGAACAGCTTAAAGGTTCATATGACTAACATATGTAGTGAAATTACATTACATACAGATGAATCACATAGTTTTGTTTGCTGCTTATCTTCTCTAAATTTAGGTAAGTATGATGAATGGAAAGATACTAATCTAGTATATGACGCTACATGGTTCTTAGATGGTGTGATGGAAGAGTTTATCCAACGCGCTAAGAATATGAGAGGTTTTGATAATGCCATTAGATCTGCTACTAAAGGTAGAGCAATTGGCCTAGGAGTTTTAGGCTGGCATTCGCTATTGCAAAAGAAAGGAATAGCATTTGAAGGGTTATTAGCTCAGTTTAAAACTAGAGAGATATTTTCTAAGATTAAGATAGAGACTGAACGTGCTTCTAGAGCACTAGCAGATACCTACGGCGAACCTTTATGGTGTGTAGGTACTGGAATGCGAAATACGCATTTAAGGGCGATAGCGCCAACCGTATCAAATAGCAAGTTAGCAGGTAATTTATCGCCAGGTATAGAACCTTGGGCTGCTAATGTATTTACAGATCAATCAGCTAAAGGTACGTTTATTAGAAAAAACGAAGAGCTTAAGAAAGTTCTTAGAAAAATAGGTATTGATGATAAAAAGATTTGGGATCAAATTCTGGAAGATGGTGGATCCATTCAAGGGATTAAACAACTTGACGGATGGAATTACGATCACAATGGAAGACTTACCAAAGAAGATGGTGAGTCTGTAAAGAATGTATTTAAAACATTCAAAGAGATTAATCAACTAGAGTTAGTTGGCCAAGCTGGTATAAGACAAGACTATATAGATCAAGGAGTTAGTCTTAATCTAGCATTTCCGGCAGAGGCTGAACCTAGATGGCTTAATAAAGTACATTTTGAAGCGTGGAAACGCGGTATCAAAACATTGTACTATACAAGAACGGAATCTGTTCTTAGAGGAGACATTGCTGCAAGAGCTATGGATCCGGATTGTATTTCTTGCGACGGATAATTAATTAATAAACATTATGGCACAAAAATTTACATTCGCTGATGCGAAAAAAAGAATTAAAGAATTAGAACAACAAGTTGAAGCTACCGGCAAGAAAGCCGGTAACCTGATACTTGATACTTCTGATAATGTATTTAACTCTAAGGAATTAAATAAAATTAAGTTCTTAGAACTATGGTCGATACTTGGCCCTATAATTGGTATAGTTATAGGAGTTTTAATAGGATAAATATAAGGGAGCACGCCGTAATGGTTTGCTCCCTTTTTTTATTTGCTAGCTTTTAGACATATTATTAAAATCACTATTTTCCCTATCTTTGTTTTCATTACCCATGCTTGTTAAATCAATGTTTTGACCTTCTATTGCTTTTGAAGCATTAACAGCCGCTGTAAATCTTTCTCCACTTCCAGGATCACCAATTCTAGCACTTTCATTGTACTTAGCAAGATTACCAATAGTATTTTTAGAACCCGTTCCAGTTTGTTTTTCTACATCTTCTTCAAGCGAAGCAGCTTGTTTTCTAGCTTCACCTAGCTCAGCAAAACCTTCTGCAGCTGTTCTTCTTTTTTTAGGCGTGTAAGTATCTCCACTACCTGCAGCTTTAGCCATGTTTATAAAAAAGTCTCTACCTTTTTGCCTTCTTTCACTCATTAAAGCGCGACCTTGTTGTTCGGCTGTAGTAACTTCTCCAGTTTTAGCATCTGTTTTATCTTTAAAACCTTTTTTAGCCGCTAACCTTTCGGCTCTATCGTTTTTTCTGTCTTCTCTTCTTTTATATGTTTCTTTATTTCTATCAACTCTTCTTTTTTGTCTACTAAGTTTTTTTTCTTCACTCATTCTGTTTAAATTATGTGCTTTTCAGCTTTGTTAGCGGCTTGTTCCCAAGGAAATTTATTTGATCCTTCAAGAATTTTTTTACCATTATAAACTATTTTATTATCATCAGTTCTTTTAAACTTATCACCTTCGTAATAAACAAAATTATCATCATAACCTAATTTTCCAGATTTCATATCTTCAATATGCTTCTGTTCGTGTGCTATAACTTCTTTTTTTTGTTTACCTTTTAAATTAGGTGATAATTCTATAGTTCCATCATTGTTAGCTCTACCTAAAACACCTTTTGGTAATTTTTTTGAAATAACACCACTTGGTAAACCTTTATTTAAGGCCTGTCTCTTATACACATCTCCGAGCCCACGAGACTCCT
>OJCY01000594.1_pt1 | contig 9117 bp, 8 predicted proteins | sample 1592321 | NCBI WGS metagenome assembly OJCY01 (sample SAMN05416784, study PRJEB24817) | seawater metagenome | isolation source: Sea water | place: Canada:Atlantic | collected 2013-07
AATTGGATAAAAATTATTTTAAAAAAACCATTTAAGACAAGAAGAGGAAAAATAAATTGCACACTGAAATTGAGTGATGGAACGTGGGGATGGTTTGGAAGACAATATGTTCTTAAAAATTAAACAATATTAGGCTTTTTCTTTTGGGATAGTACCGATTCATCAAAATCTGTAAGTGAATTTTGTTCAATAATTTTTTTTAGCCTCTGAACATAAACACCTCCAATTTCTGAATATTTATTTAGATATTGGGATAGCTCTAAACCAAAAACTCTGTTTTTTTCTTTTCTCTGTATCGCTCTAGCTTTCCTAAATTCATTGTAACTTTGATGTGTATTTAGATTTTTTTTATAGGAAGATATTGATGCTCTGATAATCTTAAAACTCAAAACTTCAAATTTTTGCTCTTCCCCTCGGTCATTTGGTACTATTCCTTTGCCTTTTTTCCATGTTCTGGCTCCATACAAAGAATTTCCTTCCATCGCAAATCTAGAAGTTCCCCATCCTGTTTCATATGCAGCCTGCGCAATTGCTAAAGAAGGAGGTATCACGTCCATTCTTTTTTTTAGCTCTTCGATATCAACTGCCTTAACTTTGTACTCTTTAAGCTTTTTATCTAGCCAAGCCGTTTCTTGCTCACTAAGACTTTTTTCCCTGGATATCTGATTTAAATAATTTCTATCTTCTAGAATTTTATTATTTTCATAAATAACTAAGGGCAGAATAACTTTTATAAAAAGTTTCTTTCTATCTCCTATGTTGTCTATATTTGCAATGCCAGTAGGTAATTTTGATAAAAAAACAGGGTCTACTGCCTTTCCCTGTCTAATATCTTTTAAGTTATAATTTTCCTCTTCAAAAAGACTTATGATAGTTCTTGCACTGATATTATTTCCAAATCCTAAAATTTGCCTGTCTGAATATTCTGAAGGTTTCTGTTCATTTCTTTTTTTACTAACTGGTTTTTTATTAGTAACATATAGGTTTTCATCAATTGCTAAAATGTCTTCTTTTAAATAAATATTCTCAATTATTTTTCTATCATTGTCAATTTTCGCAAAAGTAGAATTTTGAAAATCAGGCTTGTATAAGATAGCAAATATTAAAAAAGCGATTACACTTCCCTTGGCATAACTATAATTGTAATGTTTTTTTAGTGGTCCAGTTAGACGCTGATTGGACTTTCCAAGAATATTATTATTAAATTTTTTGAAGATATCAATAAAGTCAATTGACTTTTCAAGGGTTCTTTTAAATTTTTTTTTAATTAATTTTTTTTCATAGGCAAGGTTGTCTTTAATTCTTAATAAACTTAAATTTATCTTCCTTTTCAATTTTGGCAAATATGAACGACTCATTTAAACCTACTCTATATTTACTGCAATTACTGAATTCACTTCAGGAACATAGTGCTTGATCATTCGTTCCACTCCTTGTTTTAAGGTAACGGTAGAGCTTGGGCACCCTGCGCAGCTTCCCTTCAGCATTACTTCAACTACTCCATCTTTGTAAGACTTTAATTGAATGTCCCCCCCATCCATAGCAACCGCTGGGCGGATTTTGTCATTGAGCACTTCTTCAATTCTTTGGGAAATTTCATCTTTGAATTCAAAAGACTTCTCAAAAGACAAGGCCTCAAAATCAGCATTTACTTCTTCTGAAAGAATTTTTAGAATATTTTCTTTTATTTCATTCCAATCTTGTGAAGATTTCTTTTTTATAGTTACAAAATTTGAATCTATATAGATAAGTTCAGGCGAAACTTGCTCGAATAATTTTTCTGCAAACCTAATTTCTTTACAATCTTCTATTGATTTAATCTCTTTGGATCCAGATTTGACAATATCAAAATCAAATATAAATTTTTTAGACTCTGGGTTTGGTGTGTCTGTTAATGTAATCATATAAATATTTTAGATGTGGTTAGCTTAACATAGATCTATCAGGACTCAAACTTCTGTTTATGCAATTAAATCTATCTCTTTTTCACTTAGAAAGCCCGGGATAATAACCATAGGTATAGACAGATCTTTTATTTTTTTTCCTGTCAAAGCTTTGATTAATGGTCCTGGTTCTTCGTTATTGGCTCTAGAGGCTAGAACAAGAAACCTAATATTTTTATCTTCTTCAACTAATTTTAAAAGCTCTTCGCAACGATCTCCGATTTTAATAATGATCTCACTTTCAATATCAAATCTAGATTTAATTTTTTGTGCCCATACTCGGCATAATTTTTTGGCCTCACTGGTAGCCTCTTGTTCAATAAGATTTTCAATTCTAGACCACTGTGCATTAACTGCTGGGTCAACTATATACAACAGAGACAATTTTCCATCAGTATGAATAGCTCGGTTTGCTGCAAAATAAATAGCCTTTTCTAGCTCTTCACTTTCATCTATAACGATTAAAAATTTTTTTTTCATTAGACCAATCCTACAATTTTTTTTATTTCTATTAAATTAGTATTCGCAACTTCTTGAGCTTTTTTACTTCCGTCTTTTAAAATTTGTTTCAGAAAAACCGGATCCGATTTCAATTTTATAATTTCTTTTCCAATCGGGCAAATTTTCTCTACAAGCAACAAACCAAGTTCTTTTTTAAATTCTGAAAAGGCCTTTCCATTCCAATTGCTAATTACATCTTGCATTTTTTTACCTGTCAACGCGGAAAAAATACTAATTAAATTTCTTGCTTCGGGTCTTGTATTGCTTTTGAGAATACTCTCACTTATTGCCTCACTATCTGTTTTTCCTTTTTGAATTTTCTTTAAGATTAAATCAGCATCGTCTGTTAGGTTAATTCTTGATAGATCCGATTCTTCTGATTTGCTCATTTTTTTTGTTCCATCTCTTAGACTCATAACTCTTGAAATGTTCTCTGGGATAATGGGTTCGGGAGTTACAAAAAAATCGTTGGCTTTAAAATCATTATTAAACTTTATTGCTATGTCTCTACAAAGTTCTAAGTGTTGCTTTTGATCCTCTCCCACAGGCACATGTGTTGCCCTATAAAGCAAAATATCTGCTGCCATTAAGATTGGATAAGTAAAAAGTCCGACGCTGGCTTTCTCTTTGTTGCTTCCAGCTTTTTCCTTAAATTGGGTCATTCGATTAAGCCAACCAATTCTTGCAATACAATTAAAAATCCAAGCAAGTTCTGCATGAGCTGAAACGGAGGATTGCACGAAGATTGTATTGTTTTTAGGATCAATGCCAGAGGCCACTAGAGCTGCTGTAGTTTCTAAAATATTATCTTCTAAAATTTGAGGCTCATGTTTCACTGTAATTGCGTGCATATTTGCTAACATAAAAAAACACTCATACTCTTTTTGTAACAATACAAAATTATTAATAGCACCAAAATAATTTCCTAGGTGAAGATTCCCTGTTGGCTGAATACCAGATAAAATTCTTTTATTTTGTGTCATAATTTTTCACTTTAAAGTCTTTAATACTAAAAGATTTAAACAATATTGAAAGTAGAAAATAGATTAATGCAGAAATACCAACGATTACTGTTAAGGAAAATATTTTATGAATAGACCCATGTTCAAAAGCAAATTGGAACTTAAACAACAAGAAAGATAAAACTGCGCTCATTATAAATGAACAAACAAATATTTTTGAAACTCTTGCTATAAAAGTTTTATCAAATTTATGCATTCCATTTGTTAAAAGAAAAAACTGATAAATTAGGATGGCACACCAGCAAGAAATAGTTGTTCCCAACGCAATAGATACAAAGCCTAGTCGATTAAATAAAATTATACTTATTAAAATATTTATAATAACTGTCAAAACTGATATGTAGAATGGAAACTTGGTATTTCCTCTTGCAAAATAAAAACTTGAGTAAATTTTCAACAAAGAAAATGCAGGTAGCCCAAAACCAAATACAAATAAAGCTTTTGATGTTTGCCGAACACTTTCTAGATCAAAAGAACCATAGCCAAAAAGTGTGGAAATAATAGGTTCTGTAGCCATAATAATTCCAACTGTGGCTGGGGCAGACAAGAATAAAGAAAGCTCTATAGACCTGTTTTGTAAAAAAAAATTCTTTCCATCTTTATTTTGAAAAATTTCTTTTGATAGGGAGGGGAGTATAACTGTTCCAATTGCAATACCTGTAATTGCCAAAGGCAATTGGTAGATTCTATCAGCGTAATACAAATACGACACTGCACTAGTTTGAAATGAAGCTATAACCGTTCCTACTAAAATGTTTATTTGCATAACTCCAGAAGAAAAGATGCTTGGCAATAATCTTTTAAAGAAACGTTTTACTTCTGGTGAAATCTTAAAATTAAAACTTATTTTAGGTGTGAAATATTTTTTTGCATAAATAGCCAGCATGATCAGCTGTAGTATTCCGGCCAAGGTAACTGCCCAGGCCATAAAATAAACCAGTTCTTTGTCAAAAAATTTTGCATAAAAAATTGAGGCGATGAGTAATAGGTTAAGAATAATGGGTGCTGCTGCTGCTACAGCAAATCTTCCTTTTGTATTTAGAATAGCGGAATAAAAAGAAGACAAAGATACAAAAAGCAAAAAGGGGAATGCTATTCTGCTTAATGTGACCGCAAGATTATACTTTTCGGCATTTTCAATAAAGCCTGGAGAGATTATATAAATAACTCCGCCCATAAAAACTTCTGCAACACACACTAAAACTAAAAGAAAAAAAATCAGTAAATTAAAAACAGAATTGGCAAACTCGAAAGCTTTTTTTTTAATATCTAACTTCGAATATTGCGGAACAAAAGCCGAGTTAAAAGAACCTTCGGCAAACAATCTTCTAAAAGTATTGGGTAACCTAAAAGCTACAAAAAAAGCATCTGCTAGAAAACTAGTGCCAAGAAATATAGCTATCAAAATATCTCGAAAATAGCCAAGAACCCTACTAATTAGAGTAAGAAAACCAAAGGACCCCACTGAAGATAAAATATTCATTTTTTTAATATTTATATTGTTTTACAATATTAATGTTCTAAATTCCGTCCTACAAATAAAATTAGACATTATTAACGCAATCAATAAATTAATGACAACTAAGAACCCAATACAAAAATATACAGATAAAGAGGCATTGGATTTTCATATTGAAGGAAAGCCTGGAAAAATAGAGATAATATCTTCAAAAAACCTCTCAACTCAAAGAGATTTGGCTCTTGCTTACTCTCCGGGAGTAGCTGTTCCTTGTGTTGAAATAGGAAAAGATCCTGAAACTGCTTACGATTATACCAGTAAAGGAAACTTAGTAGCCGTTATTAGTAATGGAACTGCTATCTTAGGACTTGGCGATTTAGGAGCTCTTGCATCGAAACCAGTAATGGAAGGTAAATCTGTTTTATTTAAAAGGTTTGCAGATATCGATTCTATAGATATCGAAATAGATTCTAAAAATGCCGATGAAATTATTAATGTAATTTCTAAAATTGCAGTTACCTTTGGTGGAATTAATTTAGAAGATATAGCTGCACCAGATTGTTTTATTATTGAACAAAAATTAAAAGAACTGGTTGATATTCCAATTTTTCATGATGACCAACATGGTACTGCCATTATTACCACTGCTGGCTTGATTAATGCATTAGACATTTCTGGAAAATCAATCAAAGATGTTAAGATTGTCGTAAATGGTGCTGGGGCTTCTGCCCAAGCGTGCACCGAGTTATTTAAAAATAGTGGTGTACCAAGTGAAAACATTACGATGATAGATCGTAAAGGAGTTATTTTTAGAGGAAGAACTGAAGGTATGGATCAGTGGAAATCAAAGCATGCTATCGAAACCAAAAATAGAACTTTAGCAGAAGCTGTCAGTGGTGCTGATGTTTTTTTAGGTTTATCTGCTCCAAATATTCTTACTAAAGAAATGGTTAAGTCTATGGCAAAAAACCCAATTATTTTTGCTTGTGCCAACCCTGATCCTGAAATCAAACCAGAGCTAGTGAAAGAAGTAAGAGACGATGCTATCATAGCAACAGGACGATCTGACTATCCTAATCAAGTGAATAATCTTATTGGATTCCCTTATATTTTTAGAGGAGCATTGGATGTTAGAGCTAAAGAAATAAATGAAGAAATGAAGGTGGCTGCTGCAAACGCTATTGCAAAGCTGGCTAGAGACAATGTTCCAGATGAAGTAGTTGCGGCTTATGGAGGAGAAAGACCTGTGTATGGAAGAGAATATATTATTCCATCTACTTTTGATCCAAGATTAATAACTATAATACCCATGGCAGTTGCTAAAGCTGCAATGGATAGTGGCGTAGCAAGAAAGCCTATTAAGGATTTTGATAAATATGAAAATGAATTAGCTGCAAGACTAGATCAGTCGATGAATTTTATGAGAGCAATCAATTCTAAAATAAAAAATAAAAAGAAAAGAGTTGTGTTTGCAGAAGGAGAGGATTCTGAAACCTTAAAAGCAGCTGTTGCTTTTAAAAACAGTGGACTGGGAGAGCCAGTATTAATTGCTAATGAAGAAAAATTAAAAGATACTTTTAAAAGCATAGGCTTGGATGAAAATTATAAGATTGAAATTTCAAACTCCGCAGACAAAGAAAAAAGTGAGAAATATGTTAAATTTTTATATGAAAAACTTCAGAGAAAAGGCGTTTTAGAAGCTGATTGTAACAAGTTAGTAAAAACAGATCGAACTACTTGGGGATCTTGCATGGTTTCTTGTGGAGATGCCGATGCTATGGTGACTGGAAATACCAGACACTATGCAGCTACTGTTGAAAAATTAATGCAGTCTGTAGGGCCTAGAAAAGATGAGCTTGTTTTTGGCTTGTGCGTATTCATTGAGCAAGGAAAGACTATTATTGTAGCGGACACAAATGTGATTGAATATCCCACATCTGAACAACTAGCTGAAATGGCAATTTCAGCTGCTCGAGTTGCTAAATTATTAGGTTTAGATCCTAAGGTTGCTTTTTTATCTCACTCAACTTTTGGTCAGCCAGAGACAGATCGGACTAAAAGAGTCTCTAAGGCTGTTGAAATCTTAAAAGAAAAAAAAGTTGAATTTGTATTTGATGGAGAAATGCAGCCAGATGTGGCTCTCAATAAAAAATATCAGTCCGCCTATTCTTTTTCTGAAGTCGTAGGTAATGCAAATATCCTGTTGATGCCTTCAATACACGCAGCTGCTATTTCAATTAAATTGCTGAAAGAATTGAGTAAAGGTAAGGTAATTGGACCTCTTTTGACAGGTTTAGCACAACCAATTGAAGTGGCTCCTTTACGGTCCACCAGTCATGAAATTTTGAATCTAGCTTCGATTGCTGCCTACTCTTCTGAAACAATTAAATATTAAATTATTTTTTGTTTTTAGACAGCTCACTAACTAAAAAAATACTTGCATCAATATTTTTCACGTCCTGAATAATTTTTGCTTCATTAATTACTTCTCTTTTCTCAGACTCGCTTTTGGCAATACCAAAGATAAAAATAATTTGATTAACAGTATTAATTTGATAGTTGGCCATGCTTACTTGCTTGTTAGAAAGTAAGGCGACTTTTAATTGTGAGGTAATTAACAAGTCTTTTGCAGAATTTTTTAATGAAAATTTATCTTTCACTTTAATATTATTTTTAACTGATCTTGCTCCTTCTGTTTTCCAGGCAATCTTGGTTAATAAGATTTTTTCATCTACAGAATCAACCGTTCCAGTTAAATAGATATGACCATCAACTACTTTGGAGGAAACTGACAAAACATATTTTTTGTCTATTTGACTAACTCTAATTAAGAAAGATTTTTGCATTATAGAATCATCTATTTGAGTCCCTAATGTTCTTGGATCAAGAAAAATATTAACACCTGTCCCTAAAACTCCCTGTGAACTGACCCCTATACAGCCGCTGAGGGTCAGGAGAATAAAAAGGATAGAAGCTATTTTTTTCATTTTTCTAGGTCTAATATATTTTGATAAATTATTTTTTTACTTATTTTTAACTTTTTAGCAAGATACTCGGCCATATCTTTGGATGACATTTTATTAATTAAAAGATTAATTTCATATACAAGGTTAACATCCTCCGCATTTTCAAGATCTACTGATTTGTCACTAATCACAACTGTTATCTCACCCTTAAGGTCGTTTGCTCCTATATTTTCCAATAATTCTTCGGCTGTTCCTGATAAATATGTTTCGTGCAATTTAGTAATCTCTCTTGCTATAAATATCATTCGATTCTCAAAATAAATTTTAAACTCCTCTAGTGATTTTTTAAGATCCCTAGCTGGCAAATACAAAACAATAGAGCTATCTACCTTGCAAAGAGATTCTAGTTCTCGGGTTCTTTCTTTTGTTTTTTTAGATAGAAATCCAAAGAAAAAAAATTTTGAGCTAAAGCCTGCTACAGAAATTGCAGCTGTGACAGCTGATGGTCCTGGCACAGGAATTACTTTGATTTTTTTTTCTCTAGCTAATTTTACTAAAAACTCGCCAGGATCAGAAATTAAAGGCGTTCCAGCATCTGATATTAGGGATATAATTTTCCCCCCTTCTATATCGTCAAAAATTTCTTTACATTTTTTTGTTTCATTAAATTTGTGAAACGAAACAAGTTTTTTTTTAATTTTGTAAAAATTTAAAAGTTTCAAAGAATGCCTGGTATCTTCACATAGAACGTAATCAGACTGCTTTAAAACATCAAGTGCCCGCAATGTTATATCTGACAAATTGCCAATCGGGGTGGAAACAACATAAAGTCCAGGATCAAGATGATTGTTTTTTTTGTTTTCCGACATATACTCACTTATATCACTAACATATTTTTATGAAAAAAATTTTTTTTAAATTTTTTTTACTTTTTTCTACGCTACTAAGCTTGGGATTTGCGGCAGAAAGTAAAAATCAAGAATTGAGAATAGGTACCATTTTACCTCTTACTGGTGATTACCAAGAAATAGGTAATAGCGTATTAAAAACTTTTGAACTCACTTTATTCGAACTTCCAAATGTTAATGTAACTCTTATTCCATTTGATAACCAAAGCAGTAAAAGTGGAACAAAGTTTGCCTTTCAAGAACTACAATCTCAAAAAATTGACATTATTTTAGGCCCTATATTTGAAGAAAATTTACAATCTATAATTAATGTAAATA
>OJCY01000600.1_pt1 | contig 9061 bp, 7 predicted proteins | sample 1592321 | NCBI WGS metagenome assembly OJCY01 (sample SAMN05416784, study PRJEB24817) | seawater metagenome | isolation source: Sea water | place: Canada:Atlantic | collected 2013-07
TAAATTTTCAGAAAAAACTGATTTTAGTTTAAGTCTATTTCATCTAGATGCGCATAGAAAATCTGTTGGATTTCGAGAGAATAGAGTTTCTCAAGAAGACGACCTAGATGCGCCGAGAGAATTAATTGAAGGCAATTTTAGAAATTGGGGTGCAGAAGCTAGAGTGCTTACCAATTATGAGTTATTTGGAGATGATAATGTCCTGCTTTTAGGAGGCAAGTATTACCAATCTAACAATAACGAACGCCAAGGACCTGGTACAAATGGTACAGATGCCAACTTTGAGTTTGCTACAGAAGACTACCCCAACTATGCACGCCAATCTGATTTTGAATTCCCAAATCTTAATCTAGCCTTCTTTGGAGAGAATATCTTTAATGTTACAGATAAGTTTTCTGTAACTCCTGGATTTAGATTTGAATATATAAAAACTGAAAGTCAAGGAGAATTTAAACGTATTAACTTTGATATAGCTGGCAACCCAATCTTAAATGAAGATGTACCAGACAATCGTGATTTTGAACGCAACTTTGTACTCCTAGGTATTGGTTTTAGTTACAAACCTTATACATCTGTTGAGTTATACGGTAATGTAAGTCAAAACTACAGATCTGTAACCTTTAATGATATTCGTATAACTAATCCGTCTTTAACAGTAGATCCTAACATAAGCGATGAAGAAGGCTATACTATTGATTTTGGTGCAAGAGGACGTTTAGGAAAATATATTAATTATGATGTTGGCGGATTTTTCTTAAGCTATCAAGACCGTTTAGGAGTAATCTTAAGAGAAGTAAGTGATATTGAAGAAGAACGATTTAGAGGTAATATAGGTGATGCTATTACCTATGGTTTTGAAGGTTTTGCAGATTGGAACATTTGGGACACGTTTTCTGAAAACAAAGATTTTAGACTTAGTGCATTTACTAATTTGTCCTTAACAGACTCAGAGTACACATCGTCTCAAGAAAATAACGTTGAGGGTAACAACGTAGAGTTTATACCCGATATTAACTTAAAAACAGGATTAAGATTTGGATACAAAAACTTTTTAGGCAGTTTACAATATACGTATTTAAGTGAGCAATTTACAGATGCTACAAACTCACCTAGAGATTTAGAAAGCCAAAGTGGTATTGTTGGTGAAATTCCAGCGTATGACATCTTAGACTTATCTGTGTCTTATACTTATAAACGTTTTAAGTTTGAAACTGGTATTAATAACCTATTAGACAACAGCTATTTTGTAAGACGTGCAACCGGTTATCCTGGACCAGGAATAATTCCTAGCCAACCTCGTACCTATTATGGTACACTTCAAATAAAGCTATAAATTAAAATCCTGATAAACCCTAAAGCTTATCAGGATATATTTATTAGATCTGTTAAGATTATGCTTCAGCTTGTGGTGCCCAAGACGCGCATAACATACCTGCAGATGCGTGATCTGGATGAGCACAATGTTCCGTTTCAAAACGTGCACAACTTAAACAGTTTCTATCATTTTTAAGACTTAGCTTCATATCAAAACTATCACAAGTGTGTTTTCCTGAAACCATTACTTTATGTATTGCACAAATGCCACCATCTACATAATGGTCACAGTTTATACAGTTATTTGCTAATCTAATTGCCATAATTATTATTTTTTAACTAAATTATTAATAATATCATTAAGATTCAATTTAAATTATACGCTTAGGATACCTAAATGTTACTAATATTAAATGCTTGTAAATTTATGTTTTACAACGTATTTGAGGAATTTAATCGTTATCTTTGCACGCAATTAAACACGAACTCACTTCTATACTTCAGAAGCCAATTTAATTGCTATGACTGCACACGAAAACAAAATATTAGGAGAAGGATTAACTTATGATGATGTCCTTCTTGTTCCAGCCTTTTCTGAAGTACTTCCTAGAGAAGTCAGTATAAAATCTAAATTTACGCGCAACATTACTATTAATGTACCTATTGTATCTGCTGCTATGGATACTGTTACAGAAAGTAGAATGGCTATTGCCATGGCTCGTGAAGGTGGTATTGGTGTTCTTCATAAAAATATGAGCATTAAAAAGCAGGCGCTTAAAGTACGTAAAGTTAAGCGTGCAGAAAGTGGTATGATCATAGATCCTGTAACATTGCCTATCACTGCTACAGTAGCAGACGCCCAAGCTAGTATGAAAGAATTTAGTATTGGCGGTATTCCTATCGTAGATGATAATGGTAAATTATTAGGAATAGTAACCAATCGTGATCTTAGGTTTGAAAAAAATTACAGTCGCTCGATAAGTGAAGTAATGACTTCAGAAAATCTTGTCACTGTATCTGAAGGTACCTCTTTAGAAGACGCTGAAGATATTTTACAACAGCACAAAATTGAAAAGTTACCCGTAGTTAGTGTTGAAGATAAATTAGTTGGCTTAATTACATTTAGAGATATTACTAAACTTTCTCAAAAGCCAATTGCTAATAAAGATGAATATGGCCGTTTGCGTGTTGCTGCAGCTATTGGCGTAACCGGAGATGCAGTTGAGCGTGCAGAAGCATTAGTAAATGCTGGTGTAGATGCTGTGATTATAGATACTGCTCATGGTCACACTAAAGGTGTTGTTGCTGTATTAAAAGATGTAAAAAAGAAATTTCCAAAATTAGAAGTAGTTGTAGGTAACATTGCTACTGGAGAAGCTGCTAAATATTTAGTTGAAGCTGGTGCAGATGCTGTAAAAGTAGGTATTGGTCCAGGTTCTATATGTACAACACGTGTGGTTGCAGGCGTGGGATTTCCTCAATTTTCTGCGGTATTAGAAGTAGCTGCTGCTATTAAAGGCTCTGGCGTTCCTGTTATTGCAGATGGTGGTATAAGATATACTGGAGATATACCTAAAGCCATTGCTGCAGGTGCAGATACTGTAATGTTAGGTAGTTTGTTGGCAGGTACAAAAGAATCTCCTGGCGAAACTATTATTTACGAAGGAAGAAAGTTTAAATCATATCGTGGTATGGGTTCTGTAGAAGCTATGAAACAAGGATCTAAGGATCGTTACTTTCAAGATGTTGAAGATGACATCAAGAAACTTGTACCAGAAGGAATTGTAGGACGTGTACCTTATAAAGGTGAACTTTATGAAAGCATACATCAATTTATTGGTGGTTTGCGAGCTGGTATGGGTTATTGTGGTGCTAAGGATGTAGATACCTTAAAAGAGACCGGACGTTTTGTAAAAATTACGTCTTCAGGAATTAATGAGAGTCATCCTCACGATGTTACTATTACTAAGGAGTCTCCTAATTATAGTAGATAAAAAAATTTTAAAGTATTTAATATATAAAGCCCAATCATTATAGTTATGATTGGGCTTTGTATTTGTTAACTATTAACAAACTAAATTAGATACTATCTATTTAATTACAATATGGACAAGTTGCCTCATAATCTGCAATTATATCACATAAAAGATTATACTCTGTTGTATTACCAGTACACTGCGCTAATTGGGCTGTTTGACAAAATTGTGCGATTTGACCTTCTGTTGGTCCATTGTATTCAAGATTACCGCAATCTGTTCCACTGCCACCACCATTACCATCATCATCACTTGTATCAGAGCTAATAAACTCATCTGGTTCTATAACGATATTTTCACCTTCTAAGTTAAAATCCATAGACACATCCTGACTATTACCGCTTTCATCTGTAAATGAAAAATTAAGTGCGCCACTTACTTTTTCCAAAGGATAATCTTGGCGCACACCATCTATTACTTGCTCACGACCATTAGAAACTCGCTCATTAACCACCATAGATACATTCTGAATACTAACAACTACTTCATTTGAAGAACCATTACCAAAATAAGCATCTTGTCCATTAATTACACCGCCTCTGTAAAAGCTCACTTGATTCTCAAAACGCATTGTAAATGAAAAGAAATAAGGATTTGTTACAATTTGGCCTATCGCTACACCATTAGAATTAAAATCTGTGTCAAAGGTGAAATTAAAAATATCTATACCTACACCATTGTTTAACCCAAATCGAAAAGTGCTTGAGTCACCAAAATGTACAATTTCATTGATATCACAATTTGATTCATCTTGATCATCATAATATGCACCACCTTTTAACGCGTAGGCTTGATCGTTTACTGTTATAGTAACATCTTGCGTTCCTAAGAAGTTATCTGCAGGATTCTCATCATCGGAACAAGAAATTGCTAAAACTGCTAAGACTACATAAAGTGTAATTCTAAATACTGATTTCATAATTTTAGGTTTTAAACAAAACTAGCTGCTTAAATAGAGTTTTGTAATACCTATTTTTGGTTATTTTTTTAGTTAAAATAAGTCCATAAAAAAACCCGTTCAAATTGAACGGGTTTTTAAATTTATTTATCTCTTTTAATTCTGTCCTTGCGGTTGCTGTTGTTTAATAGTAACTCCCATACGTTTCATTACAGCTTCTGTAACATCAAATTTTGGATCTGCATAGCCTAATGCTCCAGAACCTATGTTTAAAACCTGAGAATAGTTTTGTGCTTTAGCTTCAGCATCTAAAGCTTTACCTATACGTTGGTATAAAGGCGCTAAAAGTTGATCTCTTCTTAAACTTAACAATTGAGAACCATTTTTTCTAAACTGCATTATATCATTCTCTACGTTAGCAATTTCTTGACTTTTAGTTTGCTTCATAGCATCAGTCATCGTTGCTTGAGCAGCATCAAAAGCTTTGTACTTAGTTTCATAGTCTGTCATCTTTGTTTGCAGTTGTGCAGATAATGATGCCTCGTAATTTGCAAGACTATCATTAACTTTTTTAAGCTCATCTGTCATGTTGGTTAAGATAAAATCTACATCTACTGTTCCAACTTTAGATTGTGCCATACTTACAGTAGTTGTAACTATAAAAAAGGTTGCTAATAAAATATTCTTCATCATATATTTAAATTTTTACAAATGTAATAAAGCTATAAGAACTAACACATTAGTCTTAATCTTTTACAGCGTGTACTACACCTCTATGTGGTTTTAATGCATCTCTAACAGTTTTCATTTCTGTTTCTAAAACTATTACATATGCTATACTATGCATTTCTGAAAGGCTTTCAACACCTATGCCAAAATGTTCTTTAGACTCAATTTGAAAATATTCTTTGAGGTGAATCTCATGATGTTTAGCTATAGGCTCTGCATCTGGACCTCTAAAATCCCAAATTAGTTTTAGTTGTCTATTTTTTTGCATTTTTCTGAGCTTCTGCCTGTTCCATCATTTCCTGCATTTTCTTAGAAAATCTGTTTTGTTTTTTAGGCTTCTTCTTGTTTGCTTCTATCTTAGCGTGAATCTTATCTTCATCTATAATTACATTCTTAATAACTAACATAATACCAATTGTAATAAGGTTAGAGATAAAGTAATATAATGATAAACCACTCGCGTAGTTATTAAAGAAGAACAACATTAATAATGGCGACAGGTACATGATAAACTTCATGTTAGGCATTCCTGGCTGAGAGTTTTGCTGCATAGTTTGCCCAGTAGTCATCGTCATATAAAAGAAGATAGCTACAGATGCTAATATTGGGAACAAACTCACGTGGTCGCCATAAAATGGAATGCTAAAAGGTAACTCTGCAATAGTATCATAACTTGACAAATCATCTGCCCAAAGGAAACTTTTCTGCCTTAGTTGAAATGCACTTGGGAAAAACTGAAACAATGCATAGAATACAGGCAATTGCATAAGTGCCGGTAAACAACCACTCATTGGGCTTGCGCCTGCCTTACTATACAGCTTCATTGTTTCTTGCTGCTTTTTCATTGGGTTGTCTTTATACTTTTCATTAAGCTCATTTATTTCTGGCTTAAGAACTTTCATCTTAGCTTGAGACAAGTAAGATTTATAAGTAACTGGAGACAGCACTATTCTTACAACAATTGTCATAATTATAATTGCCACACCATAAGATACAACTCCAAAACTTGTAATAAATGCAAAGAATGGTATAAATACATAACGGTTTATCCATCCAAAAATTCCCCAACCTAATGGAATAACCTCATCAAGATTTCTATCATAATCATTTAAGATTTTATAATCTGAAGGACCGTAGTACCAATTCATATTATAATCTATTTCACCACCTTTAGTTTCTAATGGAAACTGTGCTGTAAATTCCTTTGTGTAAACTGTATCTATATCTTCATCTTCAACCAAATTTTTAGACGTAAACTTACCTGTTTTAAAAGGCGTATCTGTAAGTAAGATTGAAGTAAAGAAGTGTTGTTTAAATGCTACATAAGTAACATCTTCCTCTTCATCATCTGTAAAGTCTTGCTGTCCTAAGTAATCATCTTTACCATCTTCATACTCATATATAGCCTCTGTATATCTATTTTCATAAGAAATACTCTTAGCGTGCCTATAACCTTTTAATTTCCAGTTAAGCACAGCAGCTTCAGACGTATTTAATACATTTTCTAAGCCTTTAGAGTTTATAGAAAAATCTAACATATACTCACCTGGCTTAAGCTCATAACGGTATTCTAAATACTCAGAATTTGAAACCTTAAGCTTCATACTTAAAACTTGGTTGTCACCACTTTTAGATAAAGTAGGCTCAAATGCTAAGTTTTCAGTATTTAAAGTGCGGTTGTCAGACGTTTTAAAATTAATATTGAAAGATGCGTTGTTATCTTTTATAAGATGAACAGGAATAGAGTCGTAGGTTTTAAAATTCTTCATTTTAGCCTCAACTATTTGACCTCCTTTGTTTGCAACCTTTAAAAACAAAACGTCATTTTCAAATGTTGTTACTGTGCCATTATCATATTGGTTTGAATAACCGAATGATCCTAATTGTGCATTAGCCCTAGCTTGTTTTATAGAGTCTGTTTCTGTAGTGGCTACCTGAGTAGAGTCAACAGTAGTTGGTGTAGCAACTTCATTAGTCTCGTTTGCTTTTTCAACTTGCTCTGTAGTTGCTTTTTCTTGAAGTTCTTCTTCGGTTGGTGCATTTCTATAAAGCATCCAAATAAGAATACCACCAATTAATATAAAACCGATTAATGAGTTAAGGTCAAATTTTTTATTTTCCATGTATTTATCTTCTGTGGAATTGGACGTTTCAAAAACACGCCCATTTATTAATGATGTGCCAACTTGGCACGAGTTCTTATGTTATCTGTTTTGAGAATATTGTTTACAAGCTTCAACAAAGCCAACAAATAACGGATGCGGATTTGCTACTGTACTTTTATATTCTGGATGGTATTGCACACCTATAAACCAAGGATGGTCTTTAAGCTCAATAGTTTCAACTAATCCTGTATCTGGATTTATACCTGTACTAATTAAACCTGCAGCTTCTAATTGCTCCTTATATTTATTATTGTATTCATAACGATGTCTGTGACGCTCGTGTATGGTTTGAGAGTTGTAAATTTCATGGATTTTAGAACCATCTTTTAATTTACATTCCCAAGAACCTAATCGCATTGTGCCACCCATTTGGGTAATGTTCTTTTGATCTTCCATTATTGCGATAACAGGGTTTTTAGTACTGTCATCCATCTCGATAGAATTAGCATCTGAAAGGTTAAGTACATTTCTTGCATACTCTATAACAGCCATTTGCATACCTAAACAAATACCAAAAAATGGTAAGTTGTTTTCTCTTGCAAATTTTACAGCATCTACCTTTCCTTCTATACCACGTTCTCCAAAACCAGGTGCAACTAAGATACCATCTAAATGAGATATTTTGTCTTTTATAGTAGCATCATCAATAAATTCTGAGTGTATGCTTTCTATATTCACTTTTACCTCATTCTCTGCTCCTGCATGAATAAATGCTTCTAAAATAGATTTATAAGAATCTTGCAGTTCAACATACTTACCTACCAAACCAACAGTTACTTCACAAGTCGGATTTTTATGTCGTTTTAAAAAGGCATTCCAATGTGTAAGATCTGGTTGGGTGTCCTTAGAAAGTTTTAATTTATCTAAAGTAATAACATCTAATCCTTCTTCTAACATAAGATTAGGAACATCATATATTGTAGAAGCATCAATAGATTGTATAACGGCTTCACGCTTTACATTACAGAATAATGCTAGTTTATCACGAAGATCATCAGACAATTCATGCTCTGTTCTACAAACAAGAATATCGGCTTTTATACCGCTTTCCATTAATGTTTTTACGCTATGTTGCGTAGGTTTTGTCTTTAACTCTCCAGCTGCAGATAAGTAAGGGATTAATGTTAAGTGAATAACTAATGCATTATCATCTCCTAGTTCCCACTTTAATTGCCTTACACTTTCTATATATGGTAAAGACTCAATATCTCCAACAGTACCTCCAATCTCAGTAATCACGATATCATAATCACCGTGCTTACCTAGCATTTGTATACGTTCCTTAATTTCATTGGTTATATGAGGAACAACTTGCACTGTCTTACCTAAAAACTCTCCACGACGCTCTTTTTCTATAACACTTTGATAAATGCGACCAGTAGTAACGTTATTTTCCTGAGACGTATTTACATTTAGAAATCGCTCATAATGACCTAGATCTAAATCTGTTTCTGCACCATCTTCTGTAACATAACATTCGCCATGTTCATAAGGGTTTAGAGTTCCTGGATCTACATTTATGTAGGGATCTAATTTTTGTATGGTTGTTTTGTAGCCTCTTGCTTGAAGTAGCTTAGCAAGTGATGCGGCTATAATGCCTTTTCCTAATGAAGAGGAAACGCCTCCCGTAACGAAAATATACTTGGTTTGTTGCGCCATTGTTTTGTCTTTACGGGATGCAAAGGTAATAAAAGTTAAGCGTGTATTAGTAAGAGATAGGATTAAACTGAATAAAATAGTTATTGTAATAATTAATATTACAACCTTCTAATTATTAATAAAATACCATAATAAATTAAAACCTATCTCTAATAGTTCTAATCATAGGTTCTAGGCCATTTACTTTAATCTCGAATATTTGCTCTAATTGATCTGTCTCTTATACACATCTCCGAGCCCACGAGACTCCTGAGCATCTC